>ENA-ORBV01002354-ORBV01002354.1-microbial-mat-metagenome-genome-assembly--contig:-NODE-2354-length-40023-cov-5.511941_pt1 | contig 40023 bp, 31 predicted proteins | sample MGYA00237777_ERZ505514 | MGnify/ENA primary metagenome ERZ505514 (study PRJEB26160, sample SAMN06269048) | microbial mat metagenome | isolation source: Oligotrophic lake microbial mat | place... | reverse complement strand
CAAACCGACGCATGCGCGATACCGGCCTGGCGACTGGATTCGAGCACCGAGAATCCTCGTGGCACGGTAACCACCTGGGCATTGGGGTAGTGGATTCGCACCGAGCGCGCAGACTCACGCCATTGCCGCAGCGCACGTGCCAGCAAAGTGAACGTCAGCAGTCCGGCCAGCAACAACCAGGTGCCATCGCGGATCTCTGTCAACGCGGCCAGGGCGGCGGCGTCGGGTACCAGGGCGTCCTGCTGCAACTGGCGCATCCACTGCGGGTCGCGTGCCAGCACCGACACATACCGTCCCGCCTGGGCGAAACCCAGCAATGCCAGCAGCGGCAGCGTGATGGCCATCGTGTAGAGCGCCATTGCGACCGGCCGGTACCACGGTCGCATGCGCAACCAGTAGTGGATGCCGATGCACCCGTGTGTCCATGTCACCAGCACCAACGCGCTTTGCCACAGACCCAGGTCGGGGCGCAGCTGCCAGAACAACAGCACCACCATGGTGTAGCTGTCCTGGTAGCCATAAGCCGCCCACGCGCCCCGGGTGAATACCGTGTGCTGCACCAGCACCGTCGGTATCAGCAGGCCGAGGCCCAGTTGCATGGCTTGCCACAGTGGCATGCGCAAGTGCCGCCGCAGGTAGATCGACCACAGGGCCAGCAGCAGGTGCAGCAGCAAGGCACCCAGCAACAACATCGATCCGACCGGATTGCGCCATACCGCGATGAACAACCCTCGACCGGCCTCCATGGCCTGCAGCGAGATCAGGCCGAGTGCGTGGTTCAGTAGGTGGGTGCTGACGAAGCAGAACAGGACCAGGCCTGAATACAGCCGGATCCGACGCACGCGTGCCGCGTCCAGCCAGCCAGTGGATGGATGCTCAGTGGTGTGCTGCATGGCAGGTCAGTATCGGCGGCCTGGTTCCTGCCAGATACACCCAAGGGCCGGCCGGTGGCTTCGTATGTGGACAACGGGAACACATGGGCCGAATGCTAGCGCGGTTGACGTCTTCGGTCGGCGGTTGGACGGCAAAACGGCAGATCTATAATTTCCGTTCGCTCAAGGCCAGGGCACCGCGTTACACAACATTCAGGAAGCGATACGACTCGAACGGAGCGCATGATGAAGCGAGATCGCAAAGACACCCGCATCCTGATCTACAGCCACGACACCTTCGGTCTGGGCCACCTGCGCCGCTGCAGAACGATTGCCCACGCGCTGGTCGACCACTTCAAGCATCTGTCGGTCTTGATTCTCTCCGGTTCGCCGATCATCGGCAGCTTCGATTTCCGCTCCCGTGTCGATTTTGTCCGTGTTCCCGGTGTCGTGAAGCTGCGCAACGGCGAGTACACGCCGTTGAATCTGCATATCGACGTCGAACAGATGCTCACCATGCGCGCCTCCATCATCCGCCATACCGCGGAGGCGTTCGATCCAGACATCTTCATCGTCGACAAGGAGCCGCTGGGCATGCGTGGCGAGGTGCTCGAGACCTTGCAGTTGCTCAAGCAGCGCGGCACCCGGCTGGTCATGGGGCTGCGCGACGTGATGGACGAGCCCAAGCTGCTGGCGCCCGAGTGGCAGCGCAAGAAGGTGCTTCCCGCGCTGCGTGATCTGTACGACGAAATCTGGATCTATGGCCTGCCACAGATCTGCGAGCCACTCGATGGCATCACGCTGCCAGCCAGTGTGCGCAACAAGATCACCTACACCGGCTACCTGGCGCGCGAGGTGTCCACCGGCGGCGCGCCACCGCGTCTGCCCGAGATCACCAAGAAGCCGTACATCCTGGTCACCACCGGTGGCGGTGGTGACGGCGAGGAGTTGATCGACTGGGTTCTGCGCGCCTACGAACATGACGCAATGCTGCCGTATCCGGCACTGCTGGTGCTGGGCCCGTTCATGCAGCCCGAGCGGCAGACCGAGTTCATGAACCGGGCTGCGAGGCTCAAGCGCGTGGACGCCATCACCTTCCACAACAACCTGGAGGCGCTGGTGGCTGGCGCCAGTGGAGTCGTCGCGATGGGTGGCTACAACACCTTTTGCGAGGTGTTGTCCCTGGACAAGCGCGCGCTGATCATTCCACGCACCAAGCCACGGCTTGAACAGTTCATCCGCGCATCGAGTGCCGCCAAACTGGGGCTGGTGAGCATGCTGCTGGAAGACGGCGCACGCGACCCGACCGTCATGGCCAACGCGCTGCGTGCCCTGCCGCGCCAGCCCTTGCCGTCCAAGGCGGTGGTGCCGGGCCTGCTCGAAGGGCTGACCAATGTGGTCAAGCTGGTTGAGCCCTGGATACAAAGGGACGATAACGTGGCCGATGACCGGGTGGCGCGTATTGGTTGAAGGGGCTCCCCCTGGCGTGCCAGGCCAGGTCGCTTTTGTACTCAAGGGTTATCCGCGGCTGTCGGAGACCTTCATCGCGCAGGAGATCGCCGCGCTGGAGCAGCGCGGTCTGCCGATCCTGATTGCCTCCTTGCGCCACCCGACGGATTCCCAGGTCCATCCCATCCACGCCAGTATCCGCGCGCCGGTGATGTACCTGCCGGAGTACCTGCGCGACGATCCGATGCGGGTACTGCGATCGTGGTGGCAGGTACGTCGCAGACCCGGCTTTGCGCAGGCGCGTTGGCAATGGTTGCGCGACCTGTGGCGCGACCGCACTGCCAATCGCATCCGGCGTTTTGGCCAGGCCCTGGTGCTGGCCGCCGAACTGCCACCGGGCGTTGTTCGGGTGCACGCCCATTTCCTGCACACGCCGGCCTCGGTCGTGCGGTATTGCGCCATCATCCGCGGCCTGCCCTGGTCGGGTTCGGCCCATGCCAAGGACATCTGGACCTCGCCGCAATGGGAACTGCGTGGCAAGCTCGCATCTTGCGATTGGCTGGTTACCTGCACCGCCACCAACCGCGACTACCTGGCTGCACTCGCGCCGCCCGGGCGGGTCGAATTGGTGTACCACGGCCTGGACCTGGATCGATTCGCTGCTCCAAGCCAGCCGCGCCTGCCCCGTGATGGCGCAGCCGCAGACGATCCGGTGACGATCTTGTCCGTGGGTCGCCTGGTCGAGAAGAAGGGTACCGACATCCTGCTCGACGCGCTGGCGCTGCTGCCGCAGGACTTGCACTGGCGCCTGGTGCATGTCGGTGGTGGTCCGCTGCGCAAGGAACTGGAGCAGCAGGCCACCGCATTGGGCCTGGCTCAGCGTGTTCAATGGCGCGGCGCGATGGCGCAAGGCGAACTGCTCACCCTGTACCGGTCGGCCGATCTTTTTGCCTTGGCCAGCCGGATTGCGCAGGATGGTGACCGCGACGGTTTGCCCAATGTGCTGATGGAGGCGCAGAGCCAATCGGTACCGGTGGTTGCCACCGATGTGTCCGCGATCCATGAGTTGATCATCGACGGCAAGACCGGCGTGCTGGTGCCTGCACAGGACCCACCGGCGCTGGCTCGGGCGCTGGAGGCGCTGATGCGTGATCCAGCGCGCCGCCAAACGCTGGCCGAAGCCGGGCGCTTGCGTGTCAGCGCCGAATTCGGTTTGCAGGGCAACCTGGACCGACTCGCCGCCAGGTTCGGTTTGCCGCCGCGCACCACCGGAGCCTGAAACCTGCGCTCAGTGCCGGGCGGCGATGTCGTCGATGGCGCCAGTGTGCTCCAGACCGGCGATACACAACATCCGGTGCAGCAGGCTGCTGCCCAGGTAGGCCGGGTCACGCCGCGCCGCATCGAGCAAGCGGGCTGTGTCCACCCGTTCGGGCAGGACGTTTGACGCCGCGATCAGTTCCAGCACCTGATCGCGGTGGTTGCGCAAAAAGCGGTGGTAGACCCAGCGGAAACCCTGCTTGTCGCGTCGCCACTGGGTCGGGAGCGGCACCGGAAATGCGCCGCGCAACAGCGGCTTGTTCCATCGCCCTGAGAAACCGTTGCGGTAACCACTGGCCATGTAGGGCGCCAGGCGCCAGTCCAGCAGCGGGCTGCGATTTTCGATTCCCGACATCATCGCGTTGCGGTCGTTCTGCCACAACCATTCGTGCAGCCGGCCCCTGCCGGCATCGAGCACCAGGGCCTGGGCCAAGGTGCCACGAAACCCCGCCAGCACGTCGCGCTCCGGTGCGTCCCGCAGATCGGCGTGTACGAAGTCATCCAGGTCCGCGGGGTCCTCGGCACTGCGGGTCATGCCACTGGCGCGAGCGGGCATCTCGTGTCCCGGCGCCATGTCGGCCAGCGCCTTCGCGATGATCTCGCGCAGACGCGGATCGTCGGCGTTGTCGTTCTGCACCTGGGCGATCCAGGCGTTGTCGCCGGCCAGCAGGGCCTCGTGGGCGGCAAAGCGGAAGTAACGATCCCAATACCCGGCAAACACCTCGTCGCCGCCAGTGCCATCGAGTACCACCGGAACGTCGTGGCTGGCGATATGCGCGTACAACTGCGGCATCGCCAGCGCATTGCCGATGAACGGAAACGGTTTCTCCTGGTGCCGGCAGACCTGCAGGAAGCCGTCCATGCTGGCGTTCCCGTAGTCGAGCGGCAGGTTGACCGCGCGCAAGCCCAGTTGCTCGATGCAGACGCTGGCGAAGCGGGCATCGTCACTCTTGCCGGCGTCGCCGGTGAAGCAGGTCACTTGGTCGGTCAGTCCTTGGTCGGCCAGCACCGACAGGATCAGCGAACTGTCGACACCACCGGAGAGCAGCAGGCCGACCTTGCGGTCCGCCACCAGGCGTGCGCAGACTGCGTCGCGCAGCAACTCCGGTAGCCGCTCGGGATCGCGTTCACCCTGCGCCACATGGGTTGCCAGGTCGAAGTAGCGCTGCTCGCTCCAGCCCCATGCGCGCAGATCCATCACCAGGGCGCAGCCGGCGCGCACCTGCTGTATGCCGTGCAGATGGGTTGCGCCATCGGCGTGCGGGAACGCCCAGCCGTCGCGCAGGAAATTGTCCAGGTCGGCTGCCACGATGCCCGCTCGCCGATCCAGGTAGTGCAGTAGCGGGCCGATCTCCGACGCCATGCACACCGTGTGCGCATCCCGGTAATAGAACAGCGGCTTTTTTCCGTAGCGGTCACGCGCAGCGGTCAGCCGGTAGTGGTGCGCGTCGAGCAGGCACAGTGCCCACATGCCGTTGGCCCGGTTCAGGCCTTGCACACCTTCATGCGCCAGCAGGCTCAGCAGGACTTCGGTATCGCCTTCGGTGTCGAAAATTGCGCCATCACGTGCCAGCGCATGGCGCAGCGCACGGAAGTTGTAGATCTCGCCGTTGTAGACCAGCGTGTGCTGGTGCCGTCGGAACGGCTGGTCGGAGCGGGCCGAGGGATCCAGGATGGACAGCCGGGTGTGGCCGAGAAACCCGGATACCAGGACCGGGCCGTCGGCCGTCGGAACCTGCCAGTCGAAGCAGTCGTGCCCACGTCCGTCGGGACCGCGGTGGCGCAGGCGCGCGGTTGCCGCCTGGGCACGGACAGTGTCGACCGTGCGGCCGCGCTCGAGAACAAGAAAGATGCCGCACATGGAAACAGCGCCGGTGAAAAAACAGGGGAGTGCCGCCGGTGAACGGCGTTCATTGGCAGCGTCGTATGCGGTCCCGCCGGACGGGGATTGTACGGTTCGCCGGCATGCGGTTGAACTGTGCCGGCTTCTACAATGACCCATGCGCATCGCCTTCTACGCGCCGCTGAAGGCGCCGACCCATCCCACGGCCTCCGGTGACAGGCGGGTGGCCCGCCTGTTGATGGACGCCTTGCGGATGGCGGGACACGACGTCGAACTGGTATCGGACTTGCGCGCGTTCGACCGCACGGGAGACCTGGCGCACCAGCAGGCAGTGCGCACTGCAGGACTTGACGCCGCGCAGGACCTGATCCGGCGCTGGGGTGACCGCAGCCGCCGCTCACGTCCCGATCTCTGGTTCACCTACCACCTGTATTACAAGGCGCCGGACTGGCTGGGGCCCGCGGTATGCGCAGCGCTCGGCATGCCTTACGTGGTCGCCGAGGCATCCCATGCGCCCAAGCGCCTGAGCGGCCCGTGGGCGATGGGGGAGGGCGCGGTGCTGGAGGCGCTGCAGCGGGCCGATCTGTTGTTGTGTCCGACCGCCCACGACGTGCCAGGCTTGCGGTTGGTGGCGCCGCCGCACACCCGGATCGAACGCCTGCCGCCGTTTCTCGATCCGACGCCGTATCAGCGCGCCGCGCGCAAGCGCACATGGTTGCGCGCCCGGCTGCGATCGGCCTGCGGGCTGCCGGATGACCAGCCCTGGATGGTGGTGGCTGCCATGATGCGGCCGGGCGACAAGCTGGCCTCTTACAGCGTGCTGGCTCAGGCCCTGGCCCTGCTGCCGGACTTGCCTTGGCAATTGCTGGTGGCCGGCGACGGCGCGGCGCGCGCGCAAGTCGAGGCGCTGTTGTCACAGGCGGCCTCGGGCCGGGCGCATTTTCTGGGTGCCTGCGATGCGCGCACGATGGCGGCCGTGTACGCCGCCGCCGATCTGTGCATCTGGCCAGCGGTCAACGAGGCGTATGGCATGGCGATGCTCGAGGCCCAGGCTGCAGGCACGGCCGTCGTCTCATGCGCCTCGCGCGGCGTGCCGGACGTGGTGCAGGATGGCGTTACCGGTCTGCTGGCCGACGCGATTGCCCCGCAGCCGCTGGCGGCGTGCGCGCGCGTGTTGTTGTCGGACGCGTCCTTGTGCGCCGCGATGGGGCGCGCAGCCGCGCAGTTCGTCGATCAGCAGCGCAGCCTGGCGCAAGCCGCAGACAACCTGCGTCAACTGCTCGGGCCGTGGGACATCGATCCCGATGCCCGATCCGGCCCGGCCACTGCCCGGTTCGCTATCAGGGTGGCGCATTCGTGACGGTCACGCTGGCGTTGTTGCGGCACGGCGAGACCCCCTGGAGCCGCGTCAATCGGGTCCAGGGACGCACCGATATCGGCCTGACCGAGCCGGCGGCTGCCGTGCTGGCCGAGCGCAGCCTGCCCCCATCGTGCGCCGGGTTGCGGGTGTTCACCAGCCCGCTTGCGCGGTGCACCCAGACCGTGGCGCAGCTGCGACTGGCCGCGCCCACGATCGAGCCGCGCCTGATCGAAATGGCCTGGGGCCAGTGGGAGGGCCGCCGACTGGCCGATCTACGGGCGGAATTGGGCGCCGCGATGGCTGAAAACGAGGCGCGTGGCTGGGACTTCATGGCTCCCGCGGGCGAGAGCCCACGGCTGGTCTGGCAACGTGTGCTGCCCTGGTTGGCAGAACGTGCCGCGCTGCGCGAACCGACGCTGGCGGTCACGCACCGTGGCGTGATGCGGGTCGTCTTTGCCCAGGCCACCGGGTGGGACATGCTGGGCAAGCCGCCCGCCAAGCTGGACTGGAACGCGCTGCAGCTTTTCACGCTCGATGAACACGGAATGCCGACGCTGCAGCGGCTGAACCTGCCGCTGGTCGGGGCCGTCGATGCAGGTCGGCAACCATGAACCAGCCCCGTGTGATGGTCTATGTTCAGCATCTGCTGGGCACCGGCCACCTCAAGCGTGCCGTTTTGTTGTCCGACGCAATGACCCAGGCCGGTCTGGCGGTGACGCTGGTCAGTGGCGGTTTGCCGGTTCCGGGATTGCTGCCTTCGGGCGCGCGCTGGGTTCAGTTGCCGCCGGTGGCTGCCGCCGATCTGGGCTTCAAGGCGCTGGTCGATGCCCGGGGGCAACCGGTTGACGAGGCGCTGCGCCAGCTGCGCCGGGATACCCTGCTGGCGCTGTGGCGCGAGATCGATCCGCAGTTGCTGCTGGTCGAGCTGTTTCCGTTCGGCCGGCGCCAGATGCGCTTCGAGTTGCTGCCGTTGCTGGACGCGGCCCGGCAGGCACCGCGTCCACCGGTGATCGTGTCATCGGTGCGCGATGTACTCGGTGGAGGAACGAAAGACCCGCTACGCCAGCAGCGCATGCTGGAATTGTTCGACCGGTATTTTGACCATGTGCTGGTGCACGGGGACCCGTCCCTGCTGCCATTCGAGCGCACCTTTGCGCATGTACCCGCGTTGGGCACGCGCCTGCACTACACCGGTTATGTTGTCGATGCGCCGACCCCTGGCTCTGGCGCGCTGATCGACGCGGCGCACGGTCACGACGCGGCGCACGGTCACGACGCGGCGCACGGTCACGACGCGGCGCACGGTCACGACGCGGCCCACGGTCACGACGCGGCGCACGGTCGCGACGCGGCGCACGGTCACGACGCGGCGCACGGTCACGAAGTGGTGCACGGTCACGACGAGGTGCTGGTATCGGCCGGTGGTGGTGCGGTTGGCCTGGCGCTGCTCGAGACGGCAATCCGTGCCCGGGCGTTGACGCAGGTGGCAGACCTTCGCTGGCGCGTGCTGGCGGGCGCGGGTGTCGGTGCCGGGGCATTCGCGGACCTTGTTGCGTTGGCCACTGCGTTGCACGGCGATGGCGTGGTCGTCGAGCGCAATCGCTCTGACTTCCCGCAGCTGCTGCGCCGCTGCCGGTTGTCCGTCAGCCAAGCGGGTTACAACACCGTGATGGAGACCTTGCAGGCCGCAGCCCGCTCCGTGATGGTTCCGTTCGCCGGCGGCTCGGAGAGCGAGCAGACTCTGCGCGCAAGCGTGCTGGCCGAGCGCGGCTGGATCGGGCTGATACAGGAGGCTGCCCTGACACCGGCGGCCCTGGCGATGGCGATCGACGTTGCCGCCGCGCGCGCACCGCAAGCGCCGGGATCGCTGCGGCTCGATGGCGCCAATGTCAGCGCGCGCCTGGTCCGGGGCTGGATGTCGCACGGGCAGGCATGAAAGGGTTTCGATGACATCGCACTGGTCAAGGTTGTTCGACGAGATCGCGCGCTGGCAGGATGCCGGTCGCACCGTGGAGTTCTGGTGGCGGGACGACGATGCCTGCCATGTCGATCCGGCCTTGGCGCGGCTGGTCGGCCTGTCGGTATCCGCACAGGTGCCGCTGGCACTGGCGGTGATCCCGCGTGGTGTGCAAAACCAGGTACTGGCGCAGGACGCCCGCTGGGTCCGCATCCTGCAGCATGGCGCCGACCACACGCGGCGCACTGGCATAGGCGAGAAGAAGTCGGAGTTCCCCGCTTCGGAGCCAGTGGCCGATGCGCTTTTGCGACTGCGCCAGGGGCTTGCGCAAATCGCCAGTCCGGTCACGTTGCCGGTACTGGTGCCGCCCTGGAATCGCATCGGCTCGATCGACCTGCCGGCCCGGCTTGCCGGTGCCGGTTACCGCGGGCTGAGCCGCTTCGGCCCGCGCAATGCGGCGGCAGCTACCGGCACGGTACAGGTCAACACCCACGTGGACATCATCGATTGGCGCGGATCGCGCGGCTTTGTCGGCGAGGAGGCTGCGCTGTGCGCCGCGACCGCCCATCTGCAGGCCCGCCGCGAAGGCCGTGCAGACCCCGACGAGGCCACCGGCTGGTTGACCCATCACCTGGCGCACGATGACGCCTGCTGGCGCTTTTTGGCGCAATTGTTCGAGCAGACACGCAGCCAGGGTGGGGTGGCGTGGCAGGCCGCGGACAGCTTGTTCGGTTTCGCCGACCGTGCAGTGACGTGACTGTTGTTTTCGGTGCCAACCGGGGGCAAACACCGGGGCGTCGATCGAATTGCATCTTCTATACTCGGCCCGAACTGTCGCGGTTGCGGGCGCTCATGGGGCTTGACGATACGGCATTCGAGGTCGATTGGCTGGTTTCCGCAAGCATGGATGAGGCAGGCGTAACGGGTGTCACACTCAACTGGACATGTCTAACGTATTAACGGTCAGGGATCTCAAGGTTTACCTGAAAGTCGACGCTGGCGTGGTCAAGGCGGTCGATGGAGTCTCGTTCCGGATTCTGGCCGGACGCACCATGGCTTTGGTGGGCGAGTCGGGATCGGGAAAGTCCATCGTTGCGCAGTCGATCATGGGCATCTTGCCCAAGGTTGCGAGCATCGAGCATGGATCGATCGAGCTGCGCGACCCACGCACCCCCGACAGCGTCGTCGATATTGCCCAGCTGGACATGGGTGGCCAGCAAATGCGGGCCATTCGTGGCGGAACGATATCCATCATTTTCCAGGAGCCGATGACAGCGTTGTCGCCGCTCCACACGATTGGCAACCAGATCGGCGAGGCTCTGGCCCTGCACCAAAGTGGTATTGGCAAGGCCGAACGGAGCGCCGCGGTGGTCGAGATGCTGCGCCTGGTGGGGTTCCCCGATCCGGTCCGGGCCGAGCACTCCTACACGTTCGAGTTGTCAGGCGGATTGCGTCAGCGGGCCATGATCGCGATGGCGCTGGTGTGCCGACCGGCATTGCTGATCGCCGATGAACCGACGACAGCGCTGGATGTCACGATCCAGGCGCAGATCCTGCAGTTGATCCAGCAGTTGCAGCGCGATCTGCACATGTCGATGATGATGATCACGCATGATCTGGGCATTGTCGCCAACATGGCCGACGAGGTGGTCGTGCTCTATCACGGGAAGGTGATGGAGGCGGGGATGCTGGAGGACGTGTTCAAGGACCCGCGCCACCCTTATTTGAAGGCCTTGTTGCGCGCGGTGCCACGTTTCAACATGGAACCCGGCGAGCGGCTGACGCCGATCCGCGAGATTCAGGTGATGTCGGGGCACCTGACGCAGCCGCATGCGCATCCACCGCATACCGTGGGCGCGCTGCAGCCGATGTTGTCGGTGCGTCACCTGAACAAGCGCTTCTCGACGCGCAAGACCTCGCTGTTTGGCCCCAAGCCTGGTGGCGAGACGATTGCCGTCGATGACGTGAGCTTCGACGTGGCGCCTGGCGAATGCCTGGGGCTGGTTGGCGAGTCCGGCTGCGGCAAGACCACGACCGCCAAGATGATCCTGCGCGCGGGCATGCCCGACAGTGGCGAGATCATCTTCAACGACCGAGGCAAGCAGCGCGACGTGCTCAAGCTCGAGGGCACCGAGTTGTTCGAGTACCGGCGCCGGGTGCAGTTCGTGTTCCAGGACCCGTTCGGCTCGCTCAATCCGCGCATGACGGTGTTCGACATCGTGAGCGAACCGCTGGTCATCCATGGCATTGGCGACGCCGACGAACGCTTCGAGCGGGTCAAGGAGCTGATCGCCCTGGTCGGGCTGGACGTACGTCACCTGCGGCGTTATCCGCACAGCTTCTCTGGCGGGCAGCGCCAGCGCATCGGGATCGCGCGCGCGCTGGCGCTGAGTCCGGATCTGCTGATCTGCGACGAGCCGGTTTCGGCGCTCGACGTGTCGGTACAGGCCCAGGTGCTCAACCTGCTGCTGGACCTGGGCCAGGCGCGCAACCTGACCTATCTGTTCATTTCGCACAATCTGGCAGTGGTCCACTACATCGCGGACCGGATCGCGGTGATGTGTGCGGGCCGACTGGTTGAGGTGGCGCCATTCGACGAATTGTTTGCCAACCCGATGCACCCTTACACCCGCGCGCTGTTGGCCGCGGTGCCAGACCCGGACCTGAACCGCAGACTCGACTTCGACGCGCTGATGGAAGGCAAGGCGTCCATGCCCTCGGCCTGGCCGATGCCGTACCGTCTTGACGGATCGCAGCGTATTGGCATGATCGATGTCGGTAACCAGCATTTTGTCCGCGCCCACGCGGACGTCGATATCTCGGAGCTGAAGTCATGATCCTGCATTCGCATCGTATGCGCCTCGGGCGCAGTCTCCCCAGGCATTGCCTGCTGTCGGCCATGCTGATCTTGACGGCGGCACTGGCACATGCCGCGCCGCCAGCGACGCTGGTGGAAACGCCGATGCTGCGCGACGATGTCGCAGCCAAGAAGCTGCCGCCGGTCAAGGCCCGGCTGCCAGAGAACCCGCTGGTGGTGACGATGGACGGCAAGTCGCTGGAGCCAGGGCAGCATGGCGGTACGCTCAATATGCTGATCGGGCGTGCCCGTGACGTGCGCATGATGGTGGTCTACGGTTATGCGCGGCTCGTGGGGTACGACCGCAACCTGGTCTTGGTGCCCGACATCCTGCAAAACGTCGATGCCAAGGACGACAAAGTCTTCACGATGAAGTTGCGCGCGGGTCACAAGTGGTCGGACGGGCAGCCGTTTACCAGTGAGGATTTTCGCTACTTCTGGGAAGACGTCGCCAACGATAAAGATCTCAGCCCCGCCGGGCCGCCGGCGGCGCTGCTGATCGACGGTCAGCCTCCCAAGGTCGAATACCTGGACAAGACGACCGTGCGTTACACCTGGTCCAAGCCGAATCCGGACTTCCTGCCGTTGATGGCCGCGGCCTCACCGTTGCTGATCTACCGTCCGGCACACTATCTCAAGCAGTTCCACAAGAAGTACTCGCCCAAGGTGGTGGAGGCTGAGAAGGCCGAGCCTGGCAAACGCAGCTGGGCCGCGATTCATAACCGCGAAGACAACATGTACCAGTTCGACAATCCGAAGTTGCCGACACTGCAACCTTGGATCAACACCACCAAGCCTCCGGCCGATCGCTTCGTCTCGGTACGAAATCCGTTTTTCCACCGGGTCGACCCGGCCGGACGCCAGCTGCCCTATATCGACCGGGTCGTGATGCCGGTTATTGACGGCAAGCTGATTCCGGCCAAGGCCGGAGCTGGAGAGTCTGACCTGCAGGCGCGCGACATCCAGTTCAGCAACTACACCTTCCTGAAGAAGGCGGAGAAGTCCAACAACTTCAAGACCTATCTCTGGCGCACCGCGAAGGGTTCGCATATCGCGCTGTATCCGAACCTCAACGTTGCCGATCCGGTTTGGCGCCAGCTGTTTCGCGACGTGCGTTTCCGCCGTGCCATGTCGATGGCGATCGACCGTGCGCAGATCAACCAGGTGTTGTATTTTGGCCTGGCCACGGAAAGCAACAACACGGTCGTACCCGAAAGCGCGTTGTTCAAGAAGGAATACCAGACCCAGTGGATCAAGTTTGACCGCAAGGCGGCTGACAGGCTGCTCGACGAGATCGGCCTCAAGCGTGGTGCGGATGGCATCCGCCGCCTGTCGGACGGCCGGCCGCTGGAGATCATTGTGGAGACCGCAGGCGAGAGCACCGAGCAGACCGACGTCCTCGAACTGGTCCGGGATAACTGGCGCGAGGTTGGCATCAAGCTGTTCAGCAAGCCCTCGCAACGTGACTTGTTGCGCAACCGGGTATTTTCAGGCGAGGCCATGATGTCGGTCTGGCAAGGCCTGGACAACGGCATGCCGGCGGCCGATACCGCGCCGGACGAACTGGCGCCCAAGGATCAGGCGCAGTTGCAATGGCCCAAGTTCGGCCAGTACTACGATACAGCCGGCAAGTCAGGCGAGGCGCCCGATTTCCCGCTGGCCATCGAACTGATGAAGTTGTGGGAATCCTGGCGTGGTGCGAGCACCGAGGAACGCGCCAAGATCTGGCACCGCATGCTGGCAATCCATGCGGACCAGCAGTTCACCATCGGTATCGTCAACAATGTGATGCAGCCGATAGTGGTCAACAACGCACTCAAGAACGTACCCGAGAAGGGCTTGTACAACTGGGATCCGGGCGCTCTGCTGGGCATCTACCGGCCCGATGCGTTCTGGTTCGCCGACGAGCGCAGGAACTGATCCGGTGCTGGCCTACACGCTGCGGCGTCTGTTGCTGATGATTCCCACGTTGCTGGTCATCAGCTTCGTGACGTTCGTCATCATCCAGTTGCCGCCAGGAGATTACCTGACCAACCAGATTGCGGAGTTGCGCAGCCAGGGCGACGCAGCGGCACTGGAGAAAGCGCAGTTCCTGCGCCAGCAGTTCGGGCTCGACAAACCCTTCATCGAGCAATACGCAGCCTGGGTCGGCCTCTGGCCGGGGGAGCGTGGTTTCTCCGGGCTGCTGCAGGGTGACTGGGGCTGGTCGTTCGAATACAACCTACCGGTGCTCGACGTCGTGGGGGACCGGTTGTTGTTGTCCTTCGTGCTCAACTTCTCCGTGATTCTGTTCACCTGGGCAGTGGCATTCCCGATCGGTTTTTATGCTGCGACCCACCAGTACAGCTGGGGCGACCATAGCTTGTCTTTCATCGGTTATCTGGGCCTGGCGACGCCCAACTTCCTGCTCGCGCTGGTGCTGATGTATTTCGCCAACGTGCAATTCGGCTTGTCCATCGGCGGCATGATGGATCCGCAGTACCTGGAGGAGCCGATGAGCTGGCCCAAGTTCATGTCGGTGCTGTCGCACCTGTGGATTCCTGTCATCGTGATCGGCACCTCGGGCACGGCCGGCATGATCCGGCGATTGCGCGCCAATCTGCTGGACGAATTGCAAAAGCAATACGTGGTGACGGCGCGTGCCAAGGGCATGCCGAACACCCGTTTGCTGATCAAGTACCCGCTGCGCATGGCGCTCAATCCGTTCATCGCCGATATCGGCAACCTGCTGCCCGCGGTGATCTCGGGTTCGGCCATCGTGTCGGTGGTGTTGTCGCTGCAGACGGAGGGGCCGATGTTGCTCGACGCGTTGCAGAGCCAGGATCAATACCTGGCCGGCTCTTTCCTGATGTTTCTGGCCTTGTTGACGGTGGTGGGGGTATTCGTCTCCGATTTGCTGCTGGCAGCACTCGATCCGCGTATCCGACTGAGTGGAGAAGCGGTGCGATGAGCAGACCGGGTTTGACTGTGCCGCCAGGGCCGGGGTGGCTGGTGGCGCGGTACCACTGCGGGGTCATGCGATGAACCCGGCGCCGGCCGACAACACCCGATTGGAGCACTATGTCTCCACGGCTCCATTCGACCCCGATGCGGCCGAGACGCTGACGCCCGAGCAGGAGGAGTTCTACCGCGCGTCGCAGTGGCGCATCATGTGGTGGAAATTCCGGCGCCACCGCATTGCGGTCGTCGCGGCGGTGATCCTGGGCCTGCTGTATGGTTCGGCGCTGATCACCGAGTTCCTGGCGCCCTATGAAGTCAGCACGCGTGACTCTTCCCACATCTTCGCGCCGCCGCAAAGCGTGCACCTGTTCCACGATGGCAAGTTCGTCGGGCCCTTCGTCTACGGCTACAGCATGGAGCTGAACCTGGAGAAGATGAAGCGCGAGTTCACGCCTGACCGCAGCAAGGTGGAGCCGCTGCGCTTTTTCTGCCAAGGCGACGAGTACCGGTTCTGGGGCCTGTTCGACGCGAGCCTGCACCTGGTCTGTCCGGCCGAAGGCGGCACCTTCTTCCTGATGGGCACTGACCGGCTGGGGCGCGACATGTTCTCCCGCATCATCTACGGCACGCGTATTTCGCTCACTGTCGGCTTGCTGGGCATTGCCGTGAGTTTCCTGATCGGCATCTCGCTAGGTGGTATATCCGGCTACTACGGCGGCTGGATCGACAACTCGATCCAGCGCCTGATCGAGATGGTGCGCTCGTTCCCCGAGTTGCCGCTGTGGATGGCCCTGTCGGCGGCGCTGCCGGTGACCTGGAGCCCGATCCTGATCTACTTCGGCATCACCATCATCCTGGGCCTGCTGGACTGGCCTGGCCTGGCCCGCGCCGTACGGTCCAAATTCCTGGCGCTGCGCGAGGAGGATTTTGCTACGGCAGCAGTGCTGATGGGAGCCAAGCCGTCGCGGATCATCGGCCGGCATTTGCTGCCCAGTTTCACCAGCCACCTGATTGCCTCCCTGACCTTGTCGGTTCCGAGCATGATCCTGGGCGAGACCGCGCTGTCGTTTCTGGGCCTGGGTTTGCGACCACCGATCACGAGTTGGGGTGTGTTGCTCAACGAGGCCCAGAACATCAACGTGGTGGCGTTGTATCCGTGGTTGATGCTGCCGGTTCTGCCGGTGCTGGTGGTTGTGCTTGCGTTCAATTTCCTCGGTGACGGCCTGCGCGACGCGGCCGACCCCTACAACTAGGCTTCGCGGGATGGAACGCCGCCTTTTTGGGTTCATTCTCAGGTACAGCAAACGCGAGCAGCTACTGATCGTTCCGTTGGTGGTTCTGTCGATGGTGTTTTATTACGCCTCGCTGGATCTGCCCAAGATGATCATCAACCAGCCGATCCAGGGCAAGGGTTTCGCCAACCCCGGTTCCACCGCCGACTTCCTGCGCCTGCACATCGCGCTGCCGGATTTCCTGGGCGGTTACCAATGGGCCGTGTTCGATGGCTTCGCACTCGAACGCACCGATTACCTGATCGCACTGACGCTGACATTCCTGGCCCTGATCATCATCAGCGGCCTGATCAAGTTGCGCATCAACACGATGAAGGGCTGGATGGGCGAGCGCATGTTGCGGCGCCTGCGGTACGACTTGTTCGACCATATCCTGCGTTTCCCGTTGCCGACCTTTCGCCGCGTCAAGTCTGCCGAGATGGCAACGATGATCAAGGACGAGGTCGATCCGCTGGGCGGTTTTGTCGGCGAGGCGATCATCACGCCCCTGTACCTGGGCGGCCAGGCGCTGACCGCGCTGTTCTTCATCCTGTTCCAGCATGTTTATCTCGGTCTGGTCGCGTTCAGTATGGTGGTGGTCCAGGCGGTCGTGATCCCGAAGTTGCGGCTGCGGCTGCTTCAGTTGTCGCGCGAACGCCAGATCGCTGCCCGCCAACTCGCGGGTCGGGTGGCCGAATGCGTCGACGGCGTAGTCGAGATCCATGCGCACGACACCGCCAACTATGAACGTGCCGAGTTCTCGGCACGCCTGGGCCGGCTGTTCCTGATCCGTTTCGAACATTTCCAGCGCAAGTTCTTCATCAAGTTCCTGAACAATCTGCTGTCGCAGATCACGCCATTTCTCTTTTACCTGGTCGGTGGTTATCTGACCATCGTCGGCCGTCTGGACATCGGCGCGCTGGTGGCGGTGATCGCCGCATACAAGGACTTGCCAGGGCCCGTGAAAGAACTGATCGACTGGGATCAGGAGCGCATGGACGCCGGCATCAAGTACAGCCAGGTCATCGAGCAGTTCTCGGTCGACAACCTGACGCCACAGGCGCAATTGGCCGTCATCGATACACCGGAACTGCCGCGTTCGGGCAGCCTGCGCGCCAACCACGTGTCGCTGCTGGACGAGTCCGGCACCAAGGTTGTCGATGGCGTGACCTTCGAGGTGCCGCTGGACCAGCACCTCGCCATCGTGGGGCCTGGCGGATCGGGCGGTGGCGAACTGGCACAACTGCTCGCTCGCCTTCAGCTGCCCAGCAGCGGGGGCCTGGAGCTGGGCGGCATCGACCTGACGCGCGCTCCCGAGGCGGTCACCGGCCGAGCCACCGGTTACGTCGGCGCTACGGCCTACCTGTTCCCCATCAGCGTGCGGGAGAACATGTTGTACGGTCTCAAGCATCGTCCGATCGGCCCCGCAACCTACGAAGGCAATGCCTTGCGCCAACACCAGGCGTGGATGCGCGAATCGACGCGTGCGGGTAACTGCACACTCGACATCGGCGCGCAATGGCTGGACTATGCGGCCGCCGGGGTCGAGGATGCAGACACGATGGACCAGCGCCTGCTGGAACTGCTTCGCCTTGTCGACCTGGAAGAGACACTGTTCGAGATCGGTTTGCGCAGCGCCGCGAGCCTGGGTGACAGCCCGCAGGTCGAGCAGAGCATGCTGCGCGCACGTGACACGATGCGCGAGCGCCTGAGCCGGCCGGAAATGGCGGATCTGGTCGAGCATTTCGATGTCTCGCGTTACAACCGCAATGCCACCCTGGCCGAAAATCTGCTTTTCGGCACGCCGGTGGGCAAGATGTTCAACGCCGACAACCTGGCGATGCATCCTTATGTGCGCCAGGTGTTGCTCGAGAGCCGCCTGTATGACGATCTGCTGGCCGTGGGGCACAAGCTGGCCGAGACCATGCTCGAGTTGTTCAGTGACCTGCCGCCCGGTCATGAGTTGTTCGAACGCTTCAGCTTCATCGCGTACGACGACCTGCCACGTGTCAAGGACATTGTCGCCCGTGTCGCATCCTCGGGACTTGCACGGGTGGCCGAAGACGATCGCAATTTGCTGCTGGGGCTGCCGTTCAAGCTGATCGTCACCAAGCATCGGCTGGGTTTGATCGACGAGCCGTTGGAAGGCCGTATTCTCGAGGCGCGGCGGCATTTCGCTGCCGGTTTGCCGAGCGAGCTGCAAGGAGCGATCGAATTCTTCGATCCGAAGCGCTACAACAACGCCTCGTCGCTGCAAGACAATATCCTGTTCGGCAAGATCGCCAGCGGGCAGGCCATGGGAGGTGCGCAGATCGGCGCGTTGCTGCATGAGATCTTGCAAGAACTCTCGCTGCGTCCGATGGTGTTGCGCATCGGCCTGGATTACCAGGTCGGTACCGGCGGCAGCCGCCTTTCGGCACCGGATCGACAGAAGGTGGCGCTGGCCCGGGCCATGCTCAAACGTCCTACCGTGCTGATCCTGGACCAGGCGACTGCCGTCATGGATCCACAGCTGCAGGACCGACTTCTGAAAAGCGTGCTAAAAAGCCGGAAGGGCTGCGCGGTGGTTTGGGTGCTCAACCGGGCCGAACAGGCGCGTAACTTCGACCAGGTGCTGGTGATGGACCGCGGTCGCCTGGCGGAGCAAGGTGGGTTCGAAGAATTGGCATCGCGAAGCGGCGGTATGCTGCACAAATTGATGCATCCCGGCCAAGGGTCGGCTTAGGAGTACGTGGATGAGCCTGGAACAGGAAGTCGAACTGATCCGCAGGTTTCCGATCTTCAGCAAGATCGCGCCTGCCAAGCAGAAGCTGCTGTGTTTCAGCAGTGAGAGATTGAACTACAGCGCTGGGCAAGAGATCTTTCATATGCGCGACCCCGGTGACGCCTGTTATGTCGTCATCGAGGGCGATATCGAGATCACGGTGGATCGGCCGAACGGACAGGAACCTCTATCACTCGGCACGGTTGGCCCCAACGGCATCATTGGCGAGATTGCGATCTTCGGCCAGGTGCCACGCACCGCATCCGCCACGGCCAAGACGCGCGTCGAGGTGCTGCGCATTTCGGCCGAATTGTTCCGCAGTGTCATCCGCGAGAACCCCGATGCGGCGATCGAACTGATCCGCAACCTCGCCGAACGCCTGGCCAATACGACGGCACTCCTGACGCGCAACAGCGGATCGACGAAATAAAAGCGCCCCCAGCCCTGGCTTCGCCAGGCCTCCCGAGGGGTTGCGTCTCACCCTCTCCTCAGAGTGCAGCCAGCACGTAGCTTGGCACCGGTTCGGCGAAACCTTTGAGGTGCAGCGTATGGCCAGCGTCGAGCCGGCTGTTCGACGGATTTGAACCGAGCAGTTCGACCGTGCGTTCGCCCACCAGCACCTGTGCATGGGCGGCTTCCGAGCACAGCCGTGAGGCCAGGTTCACTGGCGAGCCGACGGCGGTGTATTCGAGCCGCGAGGCACCGCCGATCACGCCCACGGTCACGAAACCGCTGGCTACGCCGACGCCGACGCCGAGTTGCATCTCCTGATTCGACCATTGGTGGGTCAGGCCGACGCCGACTTCACGGATACGCCGCGCCAGTTCAATCGCGCGCTGCGCATGATCCTCGAACGCGATGGGCGCACCGACCAGGATCAGGACACCGTCGCCTGCCTGGTCCTTGACCGTGCCGCCGCAGGCAGCCGCTGCGACGCCGACCGCATCGTAATACTCGCGCAGGATCTCGATCACCCGGCGGGATGAGGTGGCGGCCGAAAAAGCGGTGAACCCGCGCAGGTCGCAACTCACGACCGACAACTCCAGTGTCTTTTCGTCGGTAGCGCTCTTGAGGCCTCGCTTGGTCACCAGCTGGGCAACCTGAGGCGACAGGAAACGCGACAGGAATTGCGCCCGCTGGCCCTGCGTCACATGGTACTGGACCGAACCGACCAACAACACCAGCAGACCGACGGAGGTGGCGAGCGGCGCCACATGGGGCGGTAACACGATGCCGGCGGCCATGATCGGCGCCCCGATCGCGAAGGCAATCAGACGCCGGACCTCGGCGCGATCCGGCCGGCGTACCAGTGTGAACAAGGTCCCCACGGTCCCGATCAGGATCGACAGTCCCAGCGGAATGAAGAACAACCAGAATGACCCATGCACGCGTTCACCCGGATCCAGCACCAGGTTGCCGAAATGCATCGCGCGCTCGACCGGAAAAGCTACGGCAACAAGACCATAGACCAGTGCCAGGCCCTGCGCGATTCGCAGCAGCCGGTTGGGGCCCTGGGTCTGGAGGTTGGCGGCCGGGATGGTTTCACGCACCCGCAGCACCCACTCGAACGCAGATGCCACCGCCAGAGCCTGGGGCAGGGCAAGAACCCCTTCCCAGGGCACGATACCCGACTCGCGGCGCATGGGAATAACCCACAACACGTCGATGGCGATCGACAACCCAGCGCAGGCAAGAAAGAAGCTCAAGGCCTGGCTGGTTGGTGATCGCCGGTCCGCCAGTAAAAACGCAAGCGCCATGCCCAGTGCCTGCAAGGCAACGATGACCGCCGCAGTCGTGTTGGAGTTCACAAGAAAATTCTATCTCTGGTAAACCAGTTCTCAAGCTGCTCTGCGCGCAGCGCCTCAAGGCAATCAGCCATCGCGGCGTGTTCAAACACCGGCAAAAAAAAGGCCTCGTCTTGCAACGAGGCCTTGAAGGGATCCCTGAACCTGTTGGTATCGAAAGGACCCGAGGAGACAACCAGAAAATTGGATATCGATACCGCCGGAGTATGTCAGGGTTTTCCCTTGATTGCTAGAGGCTGCCCTCCAAGTCAGACTGTTCCCGCGGCGGTGTTGGCAACAAACGACAGATCAGCGCTTCTTGGCGGCGGTCTTGGTCGCGCTGACTGCCGTGGCGGTCACCGTGTTGAAGTTGTTTTCAGCAACTTCTGTAGCTTGCCTGATAGCCTTCTGAACCGATTCCAGAGCGTTGTTGGCGGCGGCAACCGTGCTTTTCATCACGGCAACCGCGGTTTCCGTGCCAGCCGGGGCGTTCTTGGCAGCGCTGTCCACCAGACCCATGAATTTCTTCTGATTCTCGCCGGCCTGCTCTTCGAAAGCGCGGGTGAACTCAGCTGCGGAGCCGGAAGCGATGTCGTACAGGTGGCGATTGTAGGCGGCGGCTTTTTCAGCCAGGGGCTGCATCAGGCCCGATTGCAGCGTCAGCAGTTCCTGCGCGTCTTTGACGCTCAGGACGGCTTTGGCATGGTCGCCGGCTTCGGCCAGAGCTGCCTTGGAAGCGATCATGTTGAGTTCGACGATCTTTTCGACGCCCTCGAAGGCTTTGCTGGTCAGGCCGACCAGCGTTTCGATGTTGGCTTTGTGGGAGGCCATGACTTGTTCAACGGTCATCATATGAATTTCTCCTGAGTTGGGTTGGTGAATCTTGAAACTGTATCTGCGCCGGAAGCCTGTATCAGCAGACTATGTTGCAGTGCAGCATGGACGGAATTATAGGGTTATCGTTGGGTCTGGCAAGACATTTTTGTTGCGGTGCAGCATATTAGATGCTGTCTTCTAGATGCGCTGTCAGCCTGTGCTGGTCATCAGGGCGTCATCGCGTCGAGTGCTGAAATGGCCTGGCGCCCTGGGGGCGCAAGCGAGCTGGCGGATGTTGTGGCTTTGCTTGATCCACAAGCCTGCCTGCGCAGCAACGCGTGCCAATGCCGTGTCAGGCTGTCCATGCACCGGGTCCGCAGACACATCCAACATCCCCATGCGAACAGACCGTTCCTGCGCCGCGGGTGTGGCGTCCCGGCCCCACGCGCTGGACGCGGCGTGGGCCATAGGTAAGCCGATGCGGGCCTTCATCCCGCATCCGGTCGCAGGTGACTTGTTGTCGCAGGGTGTCGCCCAGCAGCAGGTAGGACAAGCCGAACGCGGCGTCCTCGAGTTCAATGGCACAAAAGGCCGCGTCGCGTAACGAGTTCCTTGGCGATCGGGGTTGCGGTCAGGTGTGTGCGGGTCGATTGTGCCGTCCGGATCCCATGGTGCATTGCACCGGTTCAGCGCCCTGGTTCCCGTACACTGCCGGAACCGTTGTTGCCGCCGGCTATTGACTCTTGCCATGATCATCACCAGTCTTCTCGACACCGACCTGTACAAGTTCACGATGATGCAGGCGGTCTTGCATCAGTTTCCGGGCGCACAGGTGGAATACCGGTTCAAGTGCCGAAACGCGCAAGCGCAACCGGCGCCGGACGCGCCGGCATTCGACCTGGCGCCATTCGCCGACGAGATCCGCGAAGAGATCCGGCTGCTGTGCACTTTGCATTTTCGCGAGCCTGAGCTGACGTACCTGCGCTCGATGCGGTTCATCAAGAGTGACTTCGTCGACTTCCTCGGCCTGTTCTCGCTGAACGAGAAATACATCACCGTATCCAGTCTGCCCACGGGCGAGATCGACATCACGATCCGCGGCCCTTGGCTGCACACCATCCTGTTCGAAATACCGGTGCTGGCCATCGTCAACGAGGTGTATTTCCGCAATACCCGCAAGTTGCCGGATCTGGTGGAGGGGCGCCGGCGGCTGGACGAGAAGATCGGGCAATTGCGCGGGCCGCAGTTGGCGGATCTGAAGATCGCCGACTACGGTACCCGACGCCGGTTCAGCAAGGCCTGGCAGGAAGAGGTATTGCGCGTGCTGGCAGGGCGCCTGGGAACGCACCAGCGGGCGGGCAGTGCGCCGGGTGTGGTGGGCCAGTTCGCCGGCACCAGCAACGTGCTGTTTGCGATGAAGCTCGGTCTCACGCCGCTGGGCACGATGGCACACGAATATCTGCAGGCCTGCCAGGCGCTGGGTCCGCGCCTACGCGACAGCCAGGTCTACGGCTTCGAGACCTGGGCCAAGGAGTATCGGGGCGATCTGGGCATTGCGCTCAGTGACGTGTATGGGTTCGACGCCTTCCTGCGCGACTTCGACATGTATTTCTGCAAGCTGTTCGACGGCGCGCGCCACGACAGCGGCGATCCGTTCCAGTGGGGCGAGCGGCTGCTGGCGCACTACGCTCGCAACCGGGTCGATCCACGCACCAAGACGCTGATCTTCAGCGACAGCCTGACCGTCCCGCGCACGATCGAGCTGTACCAGCAATTCCACGGCCGCTGCCAGCTGGCATTCGGCATCGGAACCAACCTGACCAACGACCTGGGCTACGAGCCGCTGCAGATCGTCATCAAGATGGTTCGCTGCAACGGCCAGCCGGTCGCCAAACTGTCCGACACGCCCTCCAAGAACATGTGTGACGACGAGCGTTACATGGCCTACCTGCGCCAGGTGTTCGAGATACCCCAGCTCGGCTGAGAGCGTGAGCGGCACCGGGGCAAAGCCCGCCCCGCCCGCCAAGGCCCCCTAGCATTCGTTCCGTTTTGCCCGACATGTCCAAACCCGCTATCGCCATCGCCCGTGCCATCTTTCCCCAGGTCATCGAACGCCTGCAAACCTGTTTCGATGTCACAAGCAATCAGCACGACAAGCTGATGTCAGGGCCGGAACTGGTTGCCTTTGCCCGTGGCAAGACCGGGCTGCTGTGCACCGGTAGCGAGCGCATCGATGCCGCGCTGCTGGCGGCCTGCCCGGCGCTGCGGATCTGCGCCAACATGGCGGTGGGCTACAACAATTTCGATCTCGATGCCATGAAGGCCGCTCGGGTGCTGGCGACCAATACCCCTGACGTATTGACCGAGACCACCGCCGACTTCGGCTTCGCACTGCTGATGGCCGCCGCGCGACGTATCACCGAAAGCGAACATTTCCTGCGTGCCGGCCAATGGTCACGCTGGAGCTACGACATGTTCGCCGGACAGGACTTGCACGGCAGCCTGCTTGGCATCATCGGCATGGGCCGTATCGGACAAGGTATCGCCCGCCGGGGTGCCTTGGGCTTCGGCATGCGGGTGGTCTACCACAACCGCAGCCGGCTCGATCCGGCGATCGAGGCCGCTTGCCAGGCGCAATACGTGTCCAAGCAGGATCTTCTGCAGAGTGCCGACCATGTGGTTCTGGTGGTTCCCTATTCGGCCGCCTCGCACCATACGATCGGTGCTGCCGAACTGGCCATGATGAAGCCGACGGCCGTGCTGGTGAATATTGCGCGCGGCGGCATCGTCGATGACGCTGCGCTGGCGCTGGCCTTGCGCGAGCGTCGCATCGCCGCCGCCGGGCTCGACGTGTTCGAGGGCGAGCCGCAGGTGCACCCGGACTTGCTGGCCTTGTCCAACGTGGTGTTGACACCGCATATTGCCAGCGCCAGCGTACCGACGCGGCTGGCGATGGCCAACCTGGCGGCTGACAACCTGATCGACTTCCTGATCCACGGGCGGGCCCGTACCGCCCTCAACGCCCAGGCCCTGGGCATCGCCTGATGCGACGCTTGTTCCCTGCACGCGCCAGGTCGTCCATGGTACGACGCGAGCCACCGCACGCCGTCGGCAAAATTGTGGTGAAGCCATGACGGACGCGCTGGCTGCTGTTCGGATCGAGCCGTGGTGGAACCTGCTCGTATTGGTCATCAACGCGGTCGTGTTGTTGTGGCTGTTGCTGCGTCCGGGCGTGCGCGAACTGCGCGACGCGTGGTCTGGCGCCCACGCCCAGTTGATCGAGTCGGTGCGTGCCGCCTCGGCCCGGGTGGACCAGCTCGAACGCGCCCTGGCCCACGAGATTGCAGAATCGTCACGCGATGCGCGCCAGGAGCTGGCGCAGACCATCACGCTGTTCCAGCAGACGCTGCTGGCGCAGGGGGCGCAGTCCACGCGCACCCAGAATGCCCAGATCGACGCCTTCGGCCAGCAGCTCACGTCGCTGCAACGCAGCTTGTCCGACACGCTGGCAACGCAGCTGCACCAGCTCGGCGAGAACAACACGCTTCGCATGGCCGAGGTGCGCCAGACGCTGGAGGCGCAGCTTGCGCAGTTGCAGGCCAGCAATGCGGCCCGGCTGGAGGAGATGCGCGCCACCGTGGACGAAAAGCTGCAGGCGACGCTGCATGCGCGGCTGGGCGAGAGTTTCAAGCAGGTGGCGGACCGGCTGGAGCAGGTGCACAAGGGACTCGGTGAGATGCAGACGCTGGCGCAGGGAGTAGGCGACCTCAAGCACCTGCTGACCAATGTGAAGACACGCGGCATCTTCGGCGAGGCCCAGCTCGAGGCCTTGCTGGAGCAGGTGTTCGTGGCCGACCAGTATGCGTGCCAGGTGAGCACCCGTCCCGGATCGAAGGCGGTGGTCGACTTCGCGATCCGGCTTCCCGGCCCGGGTTCGGGCGAGCAGCCGGTGTGGCTGCCGATCGATGCCAAGTTTCCGAACGAGGACTACGAGCGCCTGCTCGACGCACAGGGGCGGGCCGATGCCGTTGCGGCCGAGCAGGCGGGCAGGGCGCTGGAGGCGCGGATTCGGCTCGAGGCCCGTTCGATGGCAGAAAAATACCTGGAACCGCCCCACACGACAGACTTCGCGATCCTGTTCCTGCCCACCGAGGGTCTTTATGCCGAGGTGTTGCGCCGCCCCGGCCTGATGCAAGCACTGCAACGTGAGCACCGCATCGCGCTGGCCGGGCCCACCACCTTGCTGGCCCTGCTCGGCGCGTTGCAGATGGGCTTTCGCACACTGGCGCTGGAGAAACGGGCCAGCGAGGTCTGGCGTGTGCTCGGCGCGGTGAAGAACGAGTTCGGCAGGTTCGGTGATGTGCTGGCCCGAGTCAAGATTCAGACCGAAACCGTGCTCAAGACCATCGATTCAGCGCAGATTCGCAGCCGCGCGATGGACCGGACGCTGCGCCAGGTGGAGTCCTTGCCCGAGCACCAGCCCGCCGCCGCGCTGCCGCTGCAGGCAGCCCCAGACGATACCGATCCCGATGCGATCCGCTGAACTGGCGCGCCTGATCAGCGGCCACATCTTTCTGCATGCCTGCATGGCAGGCATGCGCCTGGCCGCGCCGCTGCTGGCACTGCGCGATGGCCAAAGCGCGATGGACGTGGGCGTGTTGCTGGCGCTATTTGCGTTGGCGCCGGTGTTCCTGGCCTTGCCGGCCGGCCGGTTTGCCGATCGGCACGGACTGCGGCGTCCGATGGGTATTGCGGTCACGGTGGCCGCGCTGGGTGCGGCCATCGCCGTGTTGTTCCCGGTGTTTCCGGTTCTGTGCCTGAGCGCGCTGATGACCGGAGGTGCCACTGGCGCCGCGTCGATCTCCCTGCAACGCCACGTGGGTCGTGCCGCGGTCGGGCCGACTGAACTCAAGCGCGTCTTCAGTTGGCTGGCGATCGGCCCTGCGGCGTCGAACTTCGTGGGGCCCCTGGCTGCGGGCCTGATGATCGACTACGCCGGATCGGCTGCCGGCGACACCATGGGCTTTCGCGCTGCCTTCCTGCTGATGGCGCTATTGCCCGTCGCGACCTGGTTCTGGATCCGAACCGTGCAGGACCTCGATCCGGCCCGACCCGTGGTCGGCGCGCCGCCCACGCGTGCCTGGGACTTGATGCGCGACCCGATGATGCGCCGCTTGATGTTGGTCAACTGGTGCCTGTCCTCGTGCTGGGACGTGCACTTGTTCGCGGTGCCGCTGATCGGTCATGAACGCGGATTCAATGCCACGGTGATCGGAACCATCCTGGGCGGCTTTGCGGTGGCGGCGGCCGCGATCCGGGTCGTGATGCCGCTGTTTGCCGCCCGGCTGCGAGAAAACGTCGTCATCGCCAGCGCCATGCTGACCACGGCGGCCGTGTTCGCGGTCTATCCGTTCATGGTGGATGCCTGGGCCATGGGCGCCAGTTCCGTGGTGCTGGGGCTGGCGCTCGGATCAGTGCAGCCGATGGTGATGAGCACCTTGCACCAGATCACGCCGGACGCACGCCATGGCGAGGCGCTGGGTCTGCGCATGATGACGATCAACGCGTCCAGCGTTGCGATGCCGCTGTTCTTCGGCAGCCTGGGCGCGGTTGTCGGTGTGTCGGCGCTGTTCTGGGCGATCGGGCTGGTCGTCGGCCTGGGCTCACGGCTGGCAATCGGCCTGCGGGTGCAGGAGGCCGCGGTGCACCCGGTCGCGACCGTGGCCACCACGCAAGCTACAGATCGTAAAAAACCTTGATGGTGTTCCAGATCGCCTCAGGCGTGTCGACGCAGGTGAACAGTTCCAGGTCCTGCGCCGATATTGCGCCGACCTCGATCAGCACGTCGAAATTGATCAGGCGGCTCCAGTAGTCGGAGCCGAACAACACGATCGGCACCGGCTTGGCCTTGCCGGTCTGCACCAGCGTGATCACCTCGAACAACTCGTCAAGCGTGCCAAATCCGCCGGGGAAGGCCACCAGCGCCTTGGCGCGCATCATGAAATGCATCTTGCGCAGCGCGAAGTAGTGGAACTTGAAGCTCAGCGATGGCGTGACATAGGGGTTGGCGTGTTGCTCGTGCGGTAGCGCGATATTCAGGCCGACCGTCGCCGCGCCCTGTTCATGGGCGCCGCGATTGGCTGCTTCCATGATGCCGGGGCCTCCGCCGGTGGCGATATACAGCCGTTCGGCGGCCGGCTTGCCGGCGCTGTAGCCAGCCACCAGCGCACCGAATTGCCGGGCCTGGTCGTAATAGCGCGCGTTGCGCATGTCGCGTTCGGCCAGGCTCAGGGCCTTTGCGTCGCCCGACGCCTGTGCCGCCGTCAGGGCAACCTTTGCATCTTCGGGCGCGGGGAAGCGGGCGCTGCCGTAGACGACGACGGTGTTCTCGATGCCGGCGGCGATCTGGTCGATGTCGGGTTTGAGCAGTTCGAGTTGGAACCGGATGCCGCGGGTTTCACGTCGCAACAGGAATTCGGGGTCGGCAAAGGCGAGCCGGTAAGCGTCAGCCTGCAACGGATTGCCCTGGTCGGCGTAATTCTGCAGTTCGGCCCAGGCATCGGCCAGCCGACGTTCGGAGAGTCGTTGGTGTTTTTGCATGAACGCCATTGTGCGGTATCGCGGTGACACGGCCGTCTGCCATGGGCTTGCGCTGGCGCGCCAAGCGTTGGTCGCTGGCCTGCGCCGCGAATGCCGGGGTGCTTACGCGGCCCCGGAGCTAGTCAAGCGGCGGATTCGGTGACGATTACATCGCCGTTGATCCACGTCAACCACGGCGCCTGCGGCGACCCTACGATGCCTGCTCAGCTGGCGTGGACGTCGGTTGCTGGGTTGCCTGGACTGCCGCTACGCGGTCGTCATCGATTTGGCGGCGAGACATTCCGTCAACAGGAGGTCGAGCATGATTCCATTGGGCAGTCTCCAGGGGGTTACCGGGCGGTGCGGTGCCGTCCTCGCGCACGGTCGGCGGGCTGAGCGATGACCCGCGACGCCGTGATCCGCAAGAGCGCCGCCGATTGGCGCCTGACGCCAAACCTCGCTGATCCCGACGCGCCAAAGGGCGGATTCTCCTGGGCCCGGATTGGCGCCGAGTTGCGTGGCGAGGCGCTTGGTATCGACGGTGCGGTGTCCGATTTCAACATCGGCCGGCTGGCCGTCGACCGGAACACGGATGGCGCGCGCGCCGATCAAACCGCATTGCGTTTCCTGCCAGTCGTCGGCGCGCCGCATGACCTGTCGTATGGCCGGCTGCGGCGGCTGACGAACCGTTTTGCCAATGGCCTGAAAAGCATTGGCGTGGGCAAGGGCGATCGCGTCTTCGTGCTGGCGGGGCGGATCGCCCCCTTGTATGTTGCGGTGCTGGGCAGCTTGAAGAATGGCTGCGTCGTGACACCGCTGTTCTCGGCCTTCGGACCGGAACCGATCACCACGCGTGCCACGATCGCCAAGGTGCGGGTGATGCTGACCACCGAGTCCTTGTACCGACGCAAGATCGCCAGGATCCGCGCCAATCTGCCGACGCTGGAGCACGTCATCGTCGTGGACGAAGGTGGTGGCCCCATCGAGGGCACGATCGACTATGAGAGCTGGATGATGGATGCATCCGACGCGCCGCCCGAGGTCTCCACCACGGCTGACGACATGGCCTTGCTGCACTTCACCAGCGGCACGACTGGCACTCCCAAGGGCGCGATCCATGTCCACGATGCGGCGCGTACCCATTTCGCCACCGGACGTTACGCGCTGGACCTGCATCCGCAGGACATCTTCTGGTGCACTGCCGATCCGGGTTGGGTCACCGGCACCTCGTACGGCATCATCGCTCCGCTGCTCCATGGCGTGACCAGCATCATCGACGAGGCGGACTTCGATGCCGAACGCTGGTACCGCATCCTGCAGGAGCAGCAGGTCTCGGTCTGGTACACGGCGCCGACGGCGATCCGCATGCTGATGAAGGCCGGACCGGAGTTGGCGCGCAAGTACCAGTACCCGCAGCTCAGGCTGATCGCCAGCGTCGGCGAGCCGCTGAATCCCGAGGCCGTGTGGTGGGGCAAGGAGGTGCTGGGTTTGCCGATCCACGACAACTGGTGGCAGACCGAGACCGGCGGCATCATGATCGCGAACCTGCCGGCGCTCGACATCAAGCCGGGCTCCATGGGCAAGCCGCTGCCGGGCGTCGAGGCGGTGATCGTGCGCCATGGTCCGCAGGGTGCGGTGGAGGTGATCGACGAGCCCGACGTGGAGGGTGAACTGGCCTTGCGCAAGGGCTGGCCGGCATTGTTTCGGGGCTACCTGGATCAGGAGGAGCGATACCGCAAATGCTTCAGCGGCGACCTCTACCTGACCGGTGACCTGGCGCGGCGCGATGCCGACGGCTATTTCTGGTTTGTCGGCCGCGCTGACGATGTCATCAAGTCTTCGGGCCACCTGATCGGGCCGTTCGAGGTCGAAAGTGCGTTGATGGAACACCCGGCCGTGGCCGAGGCCGGCGTGATCGGCAAGCCGGATCCGATGGCCGGCGAGATCGTCAAGGCCTTCGTCTCGCTCAAGCCGGGTTTCGAGGCTGGCGAGCCGCTGCGGCTGGAGTTGATCGGGCACGCACGCAAGCGCCTGGGCGCGGCAGTGGCGCCCAAGGAGATCGCGTTCCTGCCCACCTTGCCGCGCACCCGCAGCGGCAAGATCATGCGTCGGCTGCTCAAGGCGCGGGAGCTGGGGCTACCCGAGGGCGATACCTCGACACTGGAGGCAGGCGCATGAACACCATGAAGACGCGCATACGGCCAGCGACACCCGCTGCGCAGGGGTCAGGCACCGACGTGCCGGCGCCGCCGACCGGACCGGTGCCGTTCGATCGCGAACGCGCGCTGATGCTGCTGGGCGGCATGTTGCGTATCCGCCGCATGGAAGAGAAATCAGCCGAGTTGTATGGCCAGGGCAAGATCCGCGGATTCCTGCACCTGTACATCGGCGAGGAAGCGGTGGCCGGCGGCATGATACCGGCGTTGCAGCCGCAGGACAACGTGGTGGCCACGTACCGCGAACATGGCCACGCGCTGCTGCGTGGGGTGTCCATGGATCGCATCATGGCCGAGATGTACGGCAAGGCCGAGGGCTGCTCGCGCGGACGCGGCGGCTCGATGCACCTGTTCGACGCCCAGGCCCGGCTGTATGGCGGCAACGCCATCGTCGGCGGCGGGCTGCCCGTGGCCACCGGGCTGGCGCTGGCCGCGCGGCAGTTGAACGAGCCGCGTGTCACGGCCTGTTTCTTTGGCGAGGGCGCGGTGGCGGAAGGCGCGTTCCACGAGGCCATGAACCTGGCCGCGTTGTGGCAGTTGCCGGTGCTGTTCTGCTGTGAGAACAACCTGTACGCGATGGGCACCGCACTGGCGCGCTCGGAGTCGCGGGTCGATCTGTGTGCCAAGGCGGCGTCCTACGGCATGCAGGCGGGCAGCATCGACGGCATGGACGTGGTGGCCGTGCATCAGGCAGCGCTGGCAGCGGTGAAGCAGGTCCGCGCCTCCTTGGCGCCGATATTCCTGGAACTGCGGACCTATCGCTTTCGCGCGCATTCGATGTTCGACGCCGAGTTGTACCGCGACAAGGCCGAGGTGCAGGCATGGAAGACACGGGGTCCGATTCATACGTACACCGCGCGGCTCAAGGCGCAGGGCCTGCTGACGGAGCAGCAATTCCTCGCGCTCGACCGGCAGGTCGCCGAGGAGGTTGACCGGGCCGTGGCATTCGCCGAAGCCGGCCATTGGGAGCCAGTCGGGGACTTGCTGCGCGACGTCGTTGCCGCGCGGCAGGATGAGGCCGACGCGCCTTCGGAATCTTCTGGAGTGGCACCATGAGCGCCGCCAAGTCACGCAAATCCCCTGATGCCGCGCCGGCGAAAAAAAAAGCCGTGGCCATCGACGACCGGGGTGGCGACCTGACCGGCGCCCGTGCCGCCTCGCGCTCGAAATCTGCATCGAAGCGTTCGCCCGCAACGGTGAAGGCCGGTGGCGGGGTCGGCGCAGGCCGCATCAGCTACCGCGATGCGATGCGTGCGGCCCTGCAAGAGGCCTTGCAGCGCGACCCGCGCGTGATGCTGATGGGTGAGGACGTCGGTCGGTATGGCGGCACCTACGCGGTCACCAAGGGGCTGTTGGCGGAGTTCGGTCCCGAGCGCGTGCGCGATACGCCGCTGTCCGAACTGGGGTTTGTCGGCGCGGCCATCGGCGCGGCGATCGGCGGCCTGCGTCCCATCGTGGAGGTGATGACGGTCAATTTCAGCCTGCTGGCGCTGGATCAGATCGTCAATACCGCAGCCGTCTACCGTCACATGTCGGGCGGGCAGTTCGGCGTGCCGCTGGTGATTCGCATGGCCACAGGCGCCGGCCGGCAGTTGGCGGCCCAGCACTCGCACAGCCTGGAGGTCTGGTTTGCGCATGTGCCCGGCATCCGGGTGCTGGCACCTGCCACGGTCGAGGATGCCCGCGGCATGTTGTGGCCGGCGCTGCAGGACCCCGACCCGGTCGTGATCTTCGAGCATGCGCAGCTCTACAACCTGGAAGACGAACTGCCGGCTACGGTCAGCGACGACATCACGCATGCACGCGTGCGCCAGGTGGGCACGGACGTCAGCCTGATCACCTACGGCGGCAGCCTGTACAAGACGCTGGACGCGGCGCGCGAACTGGCTGCGCTGGGCATTTCCGCCGAGGTGGTCGATTTGCGGGTGCTGCGCCCGCTCGATGGCGACACGGTGCTGGCCTCGGTGCGCAAGACACGCCGCGCCGTCGTCGTGGACGAAGGATGGCGCAGCGGCAGCCTGGCCGCCGAAGTGATGGCCCGTATCGCGGAGTCGGCATTCTTCGATCTCGATGCACCGCTGGCACGGGTATGCAGCGAAGAGGTGCCGATTCCGTATGCCCGGCACATGGAGGAGGCGGCCTTGCCGCAGGTCCCGACCATCGTCGCCGCCGTGCGGGCGCTGCTCAACCGCTGACGGCGCAGTCCGACCATGTTCGAATTCAATCTGCCGTCCCTGGGTGCCGACATGGACAAGGGCACCTTGCTGGAGTGGAAGGTGGTGCCCGGTCAGGTGGTCCGCAAAGGCGACGTGGTGGCCGTCGTCGATACGTCCAAGGCCGCGGTCGATGTCGAGATCTGGTCTGATGGCACGGTGCAGGAACTACTGGCGGACATCGGGCGCGAGATTCCCGTCGGAACACCGATCATCGCGCTGCGCGCGCCGGGTGAAGCCGTGTCGGCGAAGCCGGCGCGGCCCGGGAAGAGCGACAAGTCGACTCCGGCCACTGCAAGTGCGGCCTATGCGGCTGCACCAGCACCTTTGGCGCTGCAGGCGCCTGCGACGACGTTCTCGGCTACCCCGGCGCGCCAGCCGGTCTCGCCCGCGGCCCGCAGGCGGGCAGCCGAATTGGGCCTGCCCCTTGACAAGGTGGCGGCCACTGGCGTGCAGGGTTCCATCACGCTACGCGATGTGGAGCAGGCCGCGGCCGCGGCTGCGCAAGCCGTTGCGCCCGGCAGCGCGAAGCCGATCGCCGCACCGTCTGCTGGCGCCAAGGTAGCCGTTGATCGCAATGCCGAGATGCGCCGTGCCATCGCCGCGGCGATGCACAAGTCCAAGCAGGAGATTCCGCACTACTACCTGTCCGAGACGATACCGATGCGCAAGGCACTCGACTGGCTGCGCGCGGTCAACGAAAAGCGTCCTGTTACCGCGCGCCTGTTGCCGGCCGCGCTGTTGCTCAAGGCGGTGGCCCTGGCAACCCGCGACTTCCCGGAGGTGAACGGCCTGTTCGTCAACGGTGTCTACCATGCCAGTGCGGTGACGCATATCGGCGTTGCCATCTCGTTGCGGCAGGGAGGCCTGATCGCACCGGCGCTGCACGATATTGGCGCACGCGCGCTCGACACCGTGATGCTGGAGCTCGCCGACCTGGTGCGGCGTTGCCGTGCCGGTAGCCTGCGCAGCTCGGAGATGTCCGACCCGACCATCACCGTGACCAACCTGGGTGACCAGGGTGTGCAGGCGGTGTTCGGCGTGATCTACCCACCGCAGGTCGCGCTGGTCGGCTTCGGGCGGCTGGCCGAACGGCCCTGGGTCGAGGACGGGAAGCTGGTGGTGATGCCGGTGGTCACCGCCAGTCTGAGCGCCGACCATCGGGTCAGCGACGGCCACCGGGGCGCGCTGTTTCTGATGCGGATCTCGGACTTGTTGCAACAGCCGGAAGAACTATGAGGAGCATCGTGTGAAACAGCAGGAAATCCGCGCCGGCGTGATCGCCGCGATCAAGGCGATCGCACCCGAGGTCGAGGAGGACGAACTGGTGAGCGGGCAGCCGCTGCGGGCCCAGGTCGATCTCGACTCGATGGACTGGCTCAACGTGCTGATCGAGCTGCACCAGCGTTTCGGCATCGACATCCCTGAGGTGGACTATGCGCGCCTCGACACGCTCGACGCGATCGTGTCCTACCTGTCCGGCAGGCTCGGTTAGCGACACGGCGAAGTAGCGCCCTGCCAGCTTGTGCAGGCGCGGCCACCCACCCAGGCGGGCCGGGAAGACCTCGGTGGCCCTGGCTTGCGCTTGATCAAGACGCTTTGGCGAAAGCGGTAAAACAATGTTGGCACCGGGCTGGCAGCTGGATCAGTCCAGGTTTTTGGAGACACACACCATGACGTACCTGCCATTCGTCCTTCGGCCGCCGTGGCGGCAGTTCGCATGTACCGCTTCGCTTGTGCTGGCGGCAGCGGCGGCCCATGCGGCCGGTTTCCAGCTCAACGAGACCTCCGCATCGGGCTTGGGCACGGCGTTTGCCGCAGGCGCCGCCGAGGCGGCGGATGCCAGCACCTTGTGGTCCAACGTGGCCGGAATGGCGCGCCTCGGCGAGAGCCAGGCTTCCGGCACCTTGCACCTGATCACGCCCTCGCTGAAATTCCGCAATGTCGGGTCGCGGCCTGCGACCGGGCAGGGGCTTGGCGGCTCGGGTGGAGACGCTGGCGGCACGGCTCCGGTGCCTAACGTCTATGTTGCCAAGCCGCTGGACAACGGCTTGTCGATCGGCCTGGGCGTGACCGCGCCCTGGGGTCTGGTCACCGAATACGACGACGGCTGGGTCGGCCGATTCCAGGCCATCAAGTCCAGCATCGAGACCATCAACATCAATCCGAGCCTGGCCTGGAAGGCGTCGGACCGGGTTTCCGTCGGCCTGGGTTTGAATGTGCAGCACATGAAGGCCGAGTTCACGAACCAGGTCAACTATGCCGGGGCATTGCTCAATGCCGCGGTGCTGGGCGGCGTCGTGCCCGGATCGCCGGCTTTCACGGCCATCGCCACGGCTGCCAACAGGCTGGAGTCCCGTGCCCGGGTCACCGGCTCGGACACCGGATACGGATGGAACGCGGGGCTGATGTTCGATCTCGATGACCGTTCGCGCATCGGCATCGGCTACCGGTCCAGCGTGAAGTACCGTCTCGACGGCATGGCCCGCTTTGCCAATCCGGCCGTGGCGGCGCCTCTGGCTGGGCTGGCTGCCGCTGTCAACGGCCTCGCCCTGTACGATGGTCGGATCACGTCCGACGTGGAAATTCCGGCGGTGCTCAATCTGTCGTACTTCACGCGGCTCGACGACCGCTGGGACCTGATGGTCGATGCCCAGTGGACGCAATGGTCCACCGTGAGGAACCTGACCTTCCTGCGCGCCGATGGTTCGGTGCTGCAGGACACGCCGGAGAATTTCAAGAACAGCTGGAAGCTGGCGTTCGGGGCGAACTACCGCTACAACCCGCAATGGACGCTGCGCGGGGGCATCGCGTTCGACCAGTCCCCGGTGCAGCGCGCCTTCCTGACGCCGCGCCTGCCTGACGGCGACCGGACCTGGCTGACCCTCGGAGCGCGCTACACGATCAGCCCGAAGCTTGCCGTCGACTTCGGCGCTGCTTACATCTTCGTCAAGAAGACCCTTATCGACCATGCTGGCGGCACGCCGAACTTGGCAGCGAATGGCCTGGTCAACGGCTATTACGACAGCCGGACCGTGATCCTGTCAGCGCAGCTCAACTACGTGTTCTGAGCAGCGACCGACCTGCCGTTGCCGTTGCCGTTGCCATTGCCGTTGCCATTGCCATTGCCGCAGGAGCGCCGCGTGAGCCGAAGCGCTGGCGGCGACCTCCGCACCAGCGCGGTCGTTTGCGCCGTGCGACCATTCGCCGAAGGAAATCAGGACAGCGCATGGTGTATTTCGATGTCTTCAATGGCGATGCCGACGGCATGTGTGCGTTGCACCAGCTTCGTCTGGTCGAGCCGCGGGATACGGCAACCCTGGTCACCGGTGTCAAGCGTGACATCGACCTGCTCGCGCGCGTGCCCTGCGTGCCGGGCGCCAGAGTCACGGTGCTCGACGTGTCGCTGGCGCGCAATCGTGATGCGTTGATGCGTCTGCTGGAGGGCGGCGTGCAGGTCGAGTACTTCGATCACCATGGCGCCGGCGACGTGCCGCGACACCCTGGCCTTCAATCCCATATCGCGAGCGAAGCCGATGTCTGCACCAGCATGCTGGTCGATCGCCATGTCGGCGCGCGGCATCGAAGCTGGGCCGTGGTCGGCGCGTTTGGTGACAACATGGACGCCGCCGCCCGGCAGCTGGCAGGTTTGCTCGACCTCAAGCCGGCTCAGGTCGAGGCCCTGCGCGAGTTGGGCGACTGCCTGAACTACAACGCATACGGCACCAGCGTAGCCGACCTGTTCATGCCGCCAGAGCAGTTGTACCGGCGCATGCACCTTTACCGGGACCCATGGCGTTTCATTGCCGAAGAACCGGTGTTGGCCACGATCCGGGACGGACGCGCGCAGGACCTGGAACTGGCTCGCCAGACCAGGCCGTACGCCCGTTGCTCCGCTGGCGTTGTCTACTTGCTGCCCGACGCACCGTGGAGCCGCCGCGTGCGCGGCGCCTGGGGTAACCTGCTGGCCCAGGAGTCGCCCGGGTTGGCGCATGCCTTGCTCACGCCCGACGGCGAGGGCGCCTATGTGGTCAGCGTGCGTGCGCCGCTGCGTGACCTGCGTGATGCGGATCGGCTGTGCACGGCATTTCCACCGGGGGGCGGGCGCCCCGCGGCGGCTGGTATCGACCAACTGCCGCCGGATCGGCTGGTGGACTTCGTGTCCGCGTTCGAGCAGATGTTTGGCAAAGGCGCCGTGGTTTGACATGGATCACGCGGTGCAGGCGGCACCCGGGGCAGCGCCTTCGGCCTTGCCCGCGTCGCGGCCGACGGGCTGATGCGGGCCGGACCATCACGCCGTGGCCTTTGCTTGATGGATGTCAACGGCTTGCGGTGAGGGGCTTCTACCATGCACGGTGACCGATGCCGTGCGACCCGTTGACACCCGGCCGCGATTGAACGTGTGCGGTCCCGCCAATGCGCCTTGCCGTGCATCGTCCAGCATCAGAACAGGAGTCCGCATGAACACCTTGACCAAGATGGCGCTCGGCCTGATCGGCCAGCTCAAGCCGCAGCGCGCCGAAGGATACGCTGTCAGCACCTTGCCATTGGCACCGGCACGCACCGGGCAGGCCTGGCCGCTGATGCAGGCGCTGCAGCAAGGCGAGTCGCAGCGCACGTTCGTTCCGGCGCCTGCGTGACCACCTTGTTCGACCCGTTGCGCCTGGCCGAGGTGGCGTGGGACGTCACCTGCGTCAACGCGGCATCGGCGCAGCAGGTCCGGCAGCGGCAGCACACGCGGTTGGCCGCCTTGCTGGAGGCGGCCCGTGCCGCGCCGATGTATCGCCAACTTCTGGAGGGCCGGGCGACCGGCGATATCGCGCTCACCGACTTGCCGGTGCTGCACAAGCGCACGCTGATGCGCCACTTCGACGACTGGGTGACCGACCCCGCGCTGCGCCTGCCGGCGTTGCGCGCGTTCATCGCCGACGCGCGGCAGATCGCGCAGCCGTACCTCGGCAAGTACCAGGTCTGGGAGAGTTCGGGCACCAGCGGGACGCCGGCCGTGTTCGTGCAGGATACGCGCGCCATGGCCGTCTACGACGCCCTGGAGGGGCTGCGCCGCGCCACGCCGCGCACCCTCTACGGCTGGCCCGACCCGAACCTGCTTGGCCAGCGCATGGCCTTTGTCGGCGCGACCAGCGGGCATTTCGCCAGTGTCGTGTCGGTGGAGCGTTTGCGCCACCTCAATCCCTGGCTGGGCTCCGGTTTGCGGTCGTTCTCGATCGCCCAGCCGGTCGACGCGCTGGTCGCGCAGCTCAACCAGTTCGCACCGTCGGTCATTGCGACTTATCCCAGCGCCGCCGCGATGCTGGCCGATGAGGCGGCACGCGGTGCGTTGCAGCTGTCGTTGCGCGAAGTCCTGACCGGCGGCGAAACCCTCGGGGCGGCCTCCCGCCAGCATATCGAGCAGCAACTGCAGTGCCCGGTACGCAACAGCTACGGGGCTTCCGAGTTCCTGGCCATGGGTTGGGAATGTGGCGAGGGCCGCATGCACCTCAATGCCGACTGGGTCATCCTCGAGCCGGTGGACCGCCACCATCGGCCGGTGCCGCCGGGCACGCGCGCGTTCACCGTGTTGCTGACCAACCTGGCCAACCATGTGCAGCCGCTGATCCGCTATGACCTGGGTGACCAGGTCACCGTGGCCGAAGGCTCCTGTGCGTGCGGTTCGCCGCTGCCGGTGATCGACGTGCAGGGTCGCCACGATGATGCGCTGGTGATGGCCGGTCGCGGCAAGCGGACCGTGACCTTGTTGCCACTGGCACTGAGCACGGTCATGGAGGACGATGCCGGCGTGTTCGACTTCCAGCTGCGCCAGCGGGACGCGCACACGCTGGTGCTGCGACTGGGCCAGCGTGGCAAGACGGCCGTGTCGGCCGCTGCGCGCTGCCGTCGGGCTTTGCGGGCCTTCTGTGCGGACCAGGGCGTGGACGGACTGCGGCTGGTCAACGAGCTGGACAAGGCATTTGCGCGCGGCCCCAGCGGCAAGGTCCAGCGCGTCATCGCGCGGACTCAGGACTGACACCGGTCGTCAACGCCCCGGCGCTTGCGGCTGCAGGCTGCGCAGCGCGCCGGGCAGCAGCTCCGCCATCGATACCGCATTGGTGGCATGGGTCACGCAGTCGGTGCTCCAGACCTCCCGGATGCCGCTGGCGCGCATCAGTTCCATCTCCTGAGGGATGAAGAGTGCGTGCGTGACTGCCGCGTCGATCGACGCGCTACATCCGACGAAGTGTTGGTGCCAGAGCAAAAACTGCTCCGCAATTTTGGCGCATGCGTCCTCTGACAGGCCAAGTTCCTCGCAACCGACGATGGACGGGTCATCGACGACATTGCGCGTGGCCAGGATGCGTCGGCCATTCGCATGTACCGAGATTTTGCTCAGCGCCTGGAAACCTTCTGCGCGGTACAACGGGCAGTAACGATGCAGGTAGGCAACGTTCTCGCGGTAGGTGTCGATGCCGATGCGGCGGATCGCGAGCAGCGCGCGGGTCAACATGTCGGCCGGCGCTGCGTCGGTCGAAGGCGGTTTGTCCATGTGTGGAGACTATAGGCAATTGCCCGGCGTGGCCCGTCACGGAGCGCTTGGGTTTGACAGCCAGGCCACCAGGCGTGAGCGCGCCGGTGCCAGCTGCTTGTAGGCCAGCACGTCGTCGGACATCGATTCCAGTGCCTGCTGCAGGCGCCTTGCGCCAGCAGCGTCGGCCACGGCATCGGGCAGGGCCTGCAGCTGCACGCGGATCGTGAACACCAGTTGCCGGGGCGGCCCGCCGCCAACCGTCGGCACGGGAAAAAAGCTTTGCCGCTCGGTACGCAGGAAACACTGGCTGGCGAAGGCATCGAGGTCGTCTGTGTGAGGCCAAGGCCTGGGCGCCTGTCGCCGGGGATGCCGGTCATGCAGCGGCGAGGCGCTGATAGTCCAGACCTGACGTTCCCAGTCGTCGCCCCCGGCCAGCAAGCGCATCAGCTGGGGCCAGCGTTGGTTCAGTGCGGCGCTGTCGGCGACCGGCGCATGGATGGCGCTCAGGTTCCCGCCGATCTTGTCCTCTGGCGCCCATCCGCTGGGCACGCAGACACACATCCAGGGCACGATGCCGCTGTCAAGGTCGAGCAGTGCCAGGTCCTGTTCGAAGGCCAGCGCCAGCGGCGTGTCCCGTGGCAGGTCGGATATGCCGTCGCGCGCGGCCTGTCGCCAGACGGCCGCAATGGCCGCACTGGCGTCGAATCCCGGCACACACGTCACGTCATGGCGGGCCGCGTGGACCCGCTGCTTTTCCGCGAACAGCGCGCTGCCATGCTGCAGCAGATGCAGATGTGGCTCGCTCGCCTCCATCCGGCGCAAGCCGGGTTGCATGCGGAACGGAACGTCAATCTGAGTCAGGTCGAACGCCATCATAGGCTCGCGTGGTGCAGACGCCGTGCCCGGCACGCGCGAAAAAAGGCCCCTTGCGGAGCCTTGTCGGTGCCGGAGCGACGGGTCGATCAGACGCGCCGACGGTATTCGCCAGTGCGGGTGTCGATCTCGACCTTGTCGCCCTGGGACACGAACAGCGGGACGCCGATCTCGAATCCGGTGGCGATCTTGGCCGGCTTGAGTACCTTGCCCGAAGTGTCGCCCTTGACGGCCGGCTCGGTCCAGGTGATCTCGCGCTCGACGCTGGTGGGCAGTTCGACCGAGATCGCCTTGCCTTCGTAGAACACCACTTCGAGCGGCATGCCGTCTTCGAGGTAGCTCAGCGTGTCGCCCATGTTCTCGGACTCGACTTCATATTGGTTGTAGTC
>ENA-ORBV01002352-ORBV01002352.1-microbial-mat-metagenome-genome-assembly--contig:-NODE-2352-length-40038-cov-21.759866_pt1 | contig 40038 bp, 20 predicted proteins | sample MGYA00237777_ERZ505514 | MGnify/ENA primary metagenome ERZ505514 (study PRJEB26160, sample SAMN06269048) | microbial mat metagenome | isolation source: Oligotrophic lake microbial mat | place... | reverse complement strand
AACTTAAAACCCTCGTCGCGGCGATCGGGCTGACGCTGGTGGCCGGACAGGCTTCCGCGGCGATCCGTTTGCCCGGCGATACCCCCGGCAACAACGGCAGCGAACTGTTCGCCGTGGTCTTCGACACCGAATCCAAAGCCTCGTACATGAAGGACCTGGGCATTGAGTTTCAGAACTTCCTTGCGCAGCCTTCGGTTGCGAAGGGTGCCGGCGTGACCTTCCCGGGCACGATGTTTCCGTTCACCATCAACAACACCGACGCCGCCTGGGCGGGCTTTCTGGGCGCCACCGACGGCACCCCGACCTTGCGCTTCCTGGTGGCCGGCGCGGACAGCACCGGCAGCGCAGTGGGCGGCAATCGCTACATGGGTACCGGCGCGTCCAATCCTTTCCTCAATCGCACGAATCAGCAAGTGGCCTCCTACGGTAACGCTGCGATCAACTACCTCGCGTACAACCAGAACCGCGGCACACATAGCTCCAACTCGCCGGTGTCCGACAACGGATCGAGCTTCTCGATCGATATCGAGGCCAGCAACTTCGGCAAGCCAGGCGTGATGACTACCAGTTGGAACGGTGCTGCGTCTGGCAACCTGAGCGGCGCGCTCGGCGAATCGCTCAATTTCTACTTCACCCAGCGTTCCTCGACTAGCAACACGGCGCTTGCGCTCACCGACCAGTACGACAACCTGGTCGGTCCGGCGACATGGAGCTTGGCCAAAAATGGCAATGACTACTCGCTGACCTTCGCAGCACCGGTGCCGGAGCCAGAAAGCTGGGCACTGATGCTGGCCGGCATGGCGCTCATCGGCGGCATCGCCCGCCGCCGCGCGAAGTAACACCTCGATCCGCTCGATAAGGCTGGGCGGCTGCGCCGCCCGCCACCTACTTCAAAGGAAATCGCATGAAACTCAATACTCTTGCGGGCGCCTGCCTGCTCGCCTTCGCCACGCCCGCCGCTTTCGCGCTGAATCCCGCCACCACCGGCGCCGTCGGCACCGTGAAGATCTACATGTCGGGTGCCTCAGCACAATTGAACGTGCTCCAGGGCGTGTTCAACAGCATGTGCGTGGTTGGCACCCGTGACACCTATACCCACACCGGCAACGTCATCGGCATTTCCTGCACCATCGCCCCCGGCATCTCCAATTTGGCCGGCAAGAACGTGTTTCTGTCGTACAACGCCGACGGCGGCTCCGGGCAAGGCGTGTATCCGATCGCCAAAACTGTGGATTCGGGTGGCGCCATCTCGGTCCTCTCTTCCTCCAAGCGCCCTCAGATCACCAACCCTGCTGCCTGCACCGGCGCTTCGCCAAACTACAGCTGCGCCGTCGCCAACGTGTCTGAGCGCTTTTCGGATGCCGGCGTATCCGACGTGGAACCCAACCTTTTCAAGGCCGAAGAGAACAAGCCTTCCAATTTCTCCACGACCGCGCTTGAAGACTTCGAATTGGCCAATCTGGATGTGGGTAGCCAGAACCAGGTGATCATGGGCATCGCCGTCACCAACAACCTGTACAACGACCTTGCCGCTGCGCAAGGCTTGTCGACCGGTGCAGGGCAGGTGCCGTCACTGCCGCGTGCAGCGGTGGCGTCTCTCTTGTCGGGAGCGCTTGCCTCCCCTAGCTCCGGTCAGGGCTGGCAAGCGCTGTTCACGCCGGGCACGCTGCCGGCTGGCGCCGCGGTTACCGGCCAGGTCAACATCGGCCGACGCGTCAACGGGTCAGGTACGCAGGCTGCTGCAAACGCCTACTTCCTCAACTACGGGTGTGCGCCGTTGTCGAACACCGTTCCGTTGAAGAATTCCGATGACAACCCGGGCCAGGTGGACATCTTTGAAGGCAGCGGCACCAGCAACGTCATCAGCTTCCTCAACGGGATTCCGGCAGCGCAGTACGGCATCGGCCTGATCTCCAAGGAAAACGCTCCGGCTGTGGGCGCCAACTGGAAGCATGTTGCCATCGACGGCATCGTTCCCAACCGCGACAACGTCAAGAACGGCAAGTACGAGTTTGTGGTCGAGCAGACCATGCAATGGAACAACGCTTACGTAGCCACGGCTCTTCGTACTACAGCCGAACCGTTGCCCGCCGGCGTCACCACGGGCGACTTGGTGTCGTTCCTCTCGGCCTACCGGACCCGCGCGGGTGCGCCGGTCGTGCTTGATTCGATCGCGTCTTCGTCCACCAAGGAAGGCGTGACTGCGTTGATCAACGACGCTGAAGGCTACATCTACGCCGACACGGCTATGACGACGGCAGGCCTGGCCAACGCCAAGTTCGTCTCGCGCATGACCCGCGGCGGCAACACCTGCCAGCCGTTCACCTGGAGCAAGTAATCCGCGGGCGCAAGCCTGCTTGTTGTTCCCGACCCCGCCGCAGGGCGGGGTTTTTTATTTATTGATTTCAAGGCATTGCGCTTGCCCATGAGCCGAACGGCTCATGCCTGCGCAATGCTGTTGTCATCGCCTGTGGCCATACTCTGAACGATGTCGCGGAATTGGTTTCAAGGGCTTTTTGCAGCCATGGTTTTTCTTTTTGTCTGGCAGTTCTGCGCGGCAGGCGCGCGTGCGCAGGATGCTGCCGGCGATCGCTTCGACATTCTCGAATTCGAGGTCGAAGGCAATTCCGTGCTTCCGGTTCCGGCGATCGAAAAGGCGGTGTATCGCTTTCTGGGCGAGCGCAAGTCGGCCAAGGATGTCGATGGCGCGCGCGAAGCGCTGGAAAAGGCGTATCAGGATGCCGGCTTCCTGTCGGTGTTTGTCGACGTTCCGGAACAGAAGATCGTCGATGGTCTGGTGGTGCTGCGTGTCACCGAGGGCCGGGTGGCGCGTTTGCGCGTGGTGGGCTCGCGCTACTACGCCCAGGGTGTGTTGAAAGACAAGGTGCCGGCGCTGGCCGAGGGCGAGGTGCCGTATTTTCCCGACGTGCAGGCGCAACTGGCGCAGTTGAACCGCACCGAGGACCGTCAGGTCACGCCGGTGTTGCGCGCCGGCCGCACGCCCGGCACGGTCGAGGCAGACCTCAAGGTGGAAGACCGCCTGCCGCTGCATGGCTCGCTTGAATTGAACAATCGCTACAGCTTCGACACATCGAGGCCGCGGCTGGCGGCGACCTTGCGTTACGGCAACCTGTGGCAGCGCGACCATAGTGCCTCCATCAGCTACCAGACTTCGCCCCTGGAACCGTCGCAGGTGAAGGTGTTCTCCGGCACCTATGTATTGCCGCTGGGCGCCGCAGGTTCGGTGCTTGCGCTTTATGCTGTCAAGTCAGACAGCAACATCACCTCGGTGGGCACCACCACCATCCTTGGCCGCGGCGAGATTTTCGGCGCGCGCTGGATCCGGCCCCTGCCGGCACGCGGTGCCTATTCGCACAGCCTCACTCTCGGGGTCGATGCCAAGGATTTCCGCGAAAGCATCCGCTTGGGCTCCGACAGCACCGCCACGCCGATCCGCTACCTGCCGTTCAGCATCGCTTACGGCGGCCGGGTTGCCGAGGGCAGCGCGCTCACGCAGTTCAACCTGGTGTCGAATTTCCATTTCCGCCGCATTGGCGACGAAGACGTGGAATGCTCCGGCCAGCGGGTCAGCGCCTTCGCCTGCAAACGCTTCGGCGCCGAAGCCAACTACTTCTACCTGCGCGCCGAGGTCAGCCGCACCCAGCGGCTGCCGGCCAACTGGGTGCTGTTCGCGCGCCTGGCCGGTCAGCATGCAAGCCAGCCCCTGATCAGCAACGAGCAGTTCGGTGCCGGCGGCGCCGACAGCGTGCGCGGCTACACCGAGTTCGAGCGGGTGGGCGATCGTGGCCTCCTGGGTTCGGTCGAATTGCGTACCCCCAATCTGGCCGATGCAAAGAGCGGCGCCATCAGCGAGGCGATCTTCTCCGCCTTCGTCGACCGGGCGGCACTCAACCTGATCAGTCCGCTACCGGGTCAGGCGTTCAAGTTCCAGCTAGGCTCCGCCGGCTTCGGCATGCGCATCAAGGCCGCGCGCGGCTTCAACGCCGGGCTCGCCATCGCCTGGCCGCTGTACGACGGCGCTCGCAGCAGCACCCGCAGCCCGCGCGCGCATGTGCGCCTGGCTTACGAATTCTGATCCGCCAGCATCGAAACGAGGTACCTCATGAGCCATCGCCCGACCCAAGTTGCCCGCGCCATCCCCGCCCGCGCTCCGCTGTACGTGCCGCGCGCACGCCTGCTGGTGCGCGCATTGGCCGGCATTTTTGCCGGCTTCACCGCCGGGGCGGTCGTCGCGGCGCCGCCATTGGCAGCGGGCACCGTGCCGGTGCCGATACAGGCCGGCAATGCGCTCGCCCCGGCCGGCGCCGTATGGAACGTCAACGGCAGCACCCTGGTCAACACCGCCACCGCCACCGGCATCAACCAGGTGATCACGCAGGGCGCGGCCGCCTCCATCTACAACTGGCAAAGCTTCAACATCGCCGCCGGCAGTGGCGTGCATTTCAACATGCAAACCGGCAGTGCCGGACGCGCGCTTAACCGGGTCTGGGATCCGACCCTCAATCCCAGCATCATCCAGGGCAGCCTGACCTCCAACGGCCAGGTCTACCTGTTAAACCAGAACGGCATCCTGTTCGACCGCGGTGCGCAGGTCAATACCAGTGCGCTCATCGCCGCTGCGCTGGGCATGAGCGACAACGAATTCATCAGGGGCTTGCCGTCGCTTTCCACGCGCGACCCGGCCTTCAGCTTCTCCGGCACCGACATCAATCTTTCCACGGTACTGGTTGAAGCAGGGGCCAACCTGCGCACCCCCTCCGGTGGACGCGTCATGCTGCTGGCGGCCGGGCAGGTGGAAAACCGCGGCAATATTTCCACCCCCGACGGCCAGACCATCCTCGCGGCCGGGCCGCAGATATACATCGCCGCACCCGAAGACACCAACCTGCGCGGCCTGCTGATCGAGGTAGGCAGCGCGGGCGATCCGGCCAGGGGTGTCGCCACCAATGCCGGCCTGATCGAAACAGCGCGCGGCAACGCCTCGATCGTCGGCTATTTCGTCAACCAGAACGGGCGCGTGTCGGCAACCACCAGCGTCACCGCCAACGGCTCGATCTACCTGCGCGCGCGCGACTCGGTCGATCCGCCGGCCACCACCGACGGCGTGCCGCCGCCCAAGCGCGCAACGCGCGGCGGCGAACTGCTGCTGGGCGCCGGCAGCGTTACCGAGGTCACGGCCGACGCCGGGGCCGGCACCATCAAGGACAGTCAGACCTTCAACCGCTCGGTGGTCGATCTGTCGGGTCGGCTGGTGCATTTGAAAGCCGGCGCGAGTGTCACTGCCCCCGGCGGCGACATCACGCTGCAGGCACGCGAGAATCCGGGCGGCGTGACCGGCACTTCACTCGACGGCATTGCCGCCAACAGCGCGCGCCTGGTGGTCGAAGCAGGCGCGACGATCAGTGCCGGCGGGTTGCGTGATGTCGGCGTGGCGATGGAACGCAATGTCGTCACCACCGAAATCCTCGGCGCTTCCGATTTTGCCGATGCGCCCCTGCAGCGCACCGGCCCTCTTTATCGCCAGCGCATTTCCTTCGATGCGCGCAAGCCGGTGCCGATTCTCGGCGACACCACCCGGTACAAGAACGAAGGCATCCTGCGCACGGCGGCGGAGAAGCTCACCACCGGCGGCAGCATCACGCTGGTGTCGGAAGGGTTGGCCGCGCTCGAGGGCGGCGCCACGCTGAATGTATCGGGCGGATCGGTGCGCTATGCCGACGGCAGCATCAAGACCACCACGCTGACCTCGCAAGGGCGGCTCTACGAGATCAACAGCGCCGCCAAGGACATCGTCTACGACGGTATCGCCGGCGCCTTCACCCGCACCTCCAAGCGCTTCGGCATCACCGAGACTTATGGCGCCGCCACCGCCGGCAAGTTCGAACTCGGCTATGTCGAAGGCAGCAAGGCGGGCTCCCTGGCGTTGTCGGCGCGGACGCTCTCCAGCAACGCGACCCTCAAGGGCGACGTGGTGGCAGGTCCGCTGCAACGCGACGCCGCGACACGCCCTGCAGCCGGCACGCTCACTGTCGGCGAAGGCGCGCGCCTGTCGCAAGCGTTGCCGGACCTGGTGGGCGCCGACCTGCGCGTCGCCGGCACCGGCGCCGCGCTCGATGGCGCCTTCTGGGCCGCACCGGCCAGTGCCAACGCGACCATCGGCGGGGCGGCACCGACTGCGACGGTGCTCGACGCGACGCTGCTGCGCGCCGGTGGTTTCTCCAACCTCGGGCTGTATTCGCGTGCTCGCATCGTGCAAGAGGCCGGCGCCGATGTTGTGCTCAATCCGGGCGGCTCTTTCAAGGCCGGCGCGGCATCGGTACAACTCGCCGGCAACATCACGATTCAGGGCGGCAGTGTCGACATCACCACCAAGAGCACCGGTGGTCCCGCCACCACATTCGGCGGCGACATCACCGTCACAGGCAGCATCGACGTAGCCGGCGGCTGGGTCAACGATGCGCCGCTCATCAACGGCGGCGCCGTGCCGGGGGCGCCCACACTGATCAATGGCGGCACGGTGGCGCTCAAAAGCGAGCAGGGCGTGCTGCTTGAGTCCGGTTCGTCGATCGACGTGTCGGGCGGCGCGCGTCTGGGTAGCGACAACCGCGTGAGCAGTGGCAACGCCGGCAGCATCGCATTGCTGAGCAACGCCGCGCGCGCCTCGAGCGAACGCGCGCTCGGCGTCGCAGCGCCCGGTGCCTTGATCCTGCCCACAGGAACGGTGCGCCTGGACGGCTCTCTCCTTGGTGCCGGCTTCACGCGCGGTGGCAGCTTGAGCGTGGTGGCGCCGAAGCTGCGCATCGGCGGGGCGGCCGGCGCCGACGAACTGGGTCTTGGCAGCGGCCTCTTCGATGGCGGCGGCTTTGCCGATCTCACCCTGGTGGGCATCGATGGCCTGACCGTTGCCGCCGGCACGACCATCACGCCGCGCGCGCAGACCCTGGCGTTCAACGGCGTGTATGCCGACAAGCCGAGCGGCAGCGACCTCGCTTTGTTCACCCGCATGAGCACCCTGCCGGACGCGACGCGTGCACCGGTCAACCTGCGCCTGGGCGCCAGCGGCTCGCAAAACGGCCGTCTTGTGCTTGAAGCCGGCGCCGTCATTGCCGCCGACACGGGCGCATCGGTGACCCTGGCGGCGGGACGGCAGCTCACCGTGGACGGCAGCATCAGCGCGCCGGCCGGCCGCGTCAACCTGGCCCTGCAGGCCGACGACAGCACGCTTTTGTTCGATGCCGGCCGCTCGATCTGGTTCGGCGCCGCCAGCACCGTCTCGGTGGCCGGCGTCTACAAGCCGTCCGCCCTGCCGGCCAATGGCCTGGTCCGCGGTGAGGTGCAAGATGGCGGCAGCATCACGGTCAACGCGGTCAACGACAAGGACATCTCGGCCATGGTGGTGGCGCGTGAAGGCGCGCGCTTCGACCTGCGTGGCGCATCCGCAGTGCTGGATATCGCGCCGCAAACCAGCGGCGGCGGCGGCACGCCGCAGCCGACCTTGGTCGGCAGCAAAGGCGGCAGCCTCACCATCAATGCGCTCGACGGCGTGTTGTTCGACGCGACCGTCGATGCCGGCGGCGGCAGCGCGACCAGTGCCGGCGGCAAGTTCAATCTGGCGCTTGCCGGGCTGGGGCAGGCAGCGGTCGACGGGTCGGTGACCAACGCGCAGCGCGTGCCCGGTGCCGCCCTCAATATCGAACTGTCGCGCAACGCCACGGCAGTGCCGGCGGGCCTGGTGGCGGGTGCGGCGATCGATCGCGCGGCCAACGGCGGCGTCGCGCGCCTGCGCGTGGATACACTGGCAGCGGCCGGCTTGTCGGAGATCAACCTCAAGGCGGAGAACCGCGTGCAGGCGAACGAGTCGGCTACGCTCGCGGCGCAGCGTGTGGTGACCCTGGATGCGCCGGTAATCGGCGTCAGTGGTACCGCCCGCCTGGATCTTGCGGCGCCCTATGTGAGCCTGGCCAGCACGGGACGCAACGCCGCCACCGCGGCGGCGGCCAGTGGCGGTGCCGGCACGCTCGCGGTCAGTGCGCAATTGATCGACCTGGAGGGCAAGCTGGCGTTGGCCGGCAGCGGCAACGCCAGCTTCGTAAGCGCGGGTGACATCCGCTTCAAGGGGTTCACGCTTGAGACCGACCCGGACGGCGGCGCAGCGCGCCGCCTGCAAGGTCAACTGAATCTGGCCGGCAATGCCGGCTTCACCTCGGCACAAGCCTACCCGGCGACTTACTCGAATTTCCGCATCAATGCCGGCGGCGACGTGACATTCGCGGCCAATGGCGTTGCCGGCGCGACAGCGCTGTCGGCCGGCGGTCGGCTCGCAGTCGATGCGGCCAACATCACCATTGGCGGCACCGTGCGCGCGCCGCTCGGCACGGTGGCCTTGAACGCGCTCGCCAATCTCGACCTTCTGCCCGGCAGCCAGGTCTCGGTATCCGGCGACGGCATGCTCATTCCCTACGGCCGCACCGACAACGGCCTCGACTGGGTCTACGCCGCGGGCAACGGGCGCGACACGCAGATCCTCACCGCGCCGGCGCCCAAAGGGGTCGAATTGAAGGGCGCCAGAGTCACTCTTTCCGCCGGCGCCCGGGTTGAACTCGGCGGCGGCGGCGACACCACGGCCTACGAATTCATTCCCGGCACTGGCGGCTCCACCGACCTTCTTCTTGGCAAAGTCGCCGACACCTACGCCATCCTGCCCGCGCTGGGCAGCGCGCGCGCGCCGTGGGACGCGCAGATCGCAAACGAAAGCAGTGCGACCGTGGCTGCCACCGACGCGAAGTCGGGCGACACCCTCACCATCGGCGCCGGCAGCGCGGTACCGGCCGGCACCTACACCTTGCTGCCGGCGCGCTACGCGCTTCTGCCCGGCGCCTTCGCGGTGCGCCGCGTGGGCGGCTTTCAGGACGCCCAGCTCGGCCGCGCTGCCACCAGCGCCGATGGTGCGACCGTGGTGGCAGGCTACTTGGGCGTTGCCGACACTGCCCTGCGCGACGCCCGCACCTCCGGCTGGGTGGTGACCCCGGCGGCAACATTGCGTGCGCAGGCCGAGTATCGCGACAGCCGCGGCGACGCCTTTTTCAGTGACTATGCGGTGCGCCAGGATGCGGCCATACCGCGCCTTGCGCAAGATGCCGGCACGCTCGCCATCACTGCCGGCCAAAGCCTGACGCTGGATGCCGCGCTCGGATTCTCCGCGGCCGCGGGCGCGCGCGGCGGGGTGCTGGATATCGCCTCGCAGAAGATCGCGGTCACCGATGGCGTGGCCGCACCGGCCGGATTTCTCGCCCTGTCGACAGCGTCGCTCAACAGCGCCGGCATCGAGAGCCTGATGCTGGGTGGGCTACGCAACGGCACCAGCGTGGTCGCCACCGATGTGCTCATCGACAGCGCCGGCCGCGCGCTCAATTTGCCCGATGTGGTGCTGGCAGCCACCGGCCGGGTCGAAGTGCGCGACGGGTCGGCGATTCTGGCGCGGCCATTGGCGCGCGCGGCCGACACCATCAATATTGCGGGCGACGGCGCCTTGCTGCGGGTGGCGGGCAATGCATCCGCCAACGTGGTGCGCAGCAGCGTCGCGCGCGCCACCGGCACGCTCGCCGTGGGCAACAACACTCGTCTGGGCCGGGCGGCGGGCACGCCGGACATGCCGGTGACCGTGGTGCTCGACGGCACCCTCGACACCACATTGGGCGCGTCCGCTGCCATCGACGCCGGCAAGATCAGCCTGGCCGGCAGCCGCATCTCCGCCGGCGCGGTGCCGGCCGGCACCGCCGGCGTGGTGCTGGGAGCGGGCCTCCTCGGCCAGCTGGCCAGCGCGGGCGACCTGACCCTGCGCAGCTACAGCGGCGTCGACTTCCATGGCAGCACCACCCTGGGCCAAGCGACGCTAGAACGCCTGACCATCGATACGCCCGGGCTGGTGTCGCGCGGCGGCGCCGCCGCTACGGTCAACATCCTGGCGCGCGAACTGACGCTTGCCAATACCACCGGCGTGAGCAACAGCGATACGGCGGCGCTAGGCGGCCAGCTCAATGCAAGCGCCGGCACGAAACTGGTGTTGGGCGAAGGCGCCAAGAGCATCAAGGGCTTTGGCAGTGTCAACCTGAAGTCCGGCGGCGAAGCGCTGCTGGCAGGGACCGGCAGCCTCGCGGTCAGCGGCGCAGGTGCCGCACCGGCGGCGCTGGTGATCGAAAGCACACGCATCTCTGGTGCCACCGGCGCCGACCAGAGCCTGGCGGCCACCGGCGCGGTCGAGTTGCGCACAGCCGGCGCGGCGCCGCAACAGGCAGCGGCGGGGGTGGGCGCGAAACTGGCGATCAGCGGCAGCCGGGTGCGCCAGGCAGGCACCATCGACCTGCCCGCGGGCACGCTGCGGCTGGAAGCCAACGGCACCGGCGCAAGCGACGATGTGGAGCTGGCGGCCGGGTCGCTCACCCGGGCCGCGGGCGTGACGAAGTTGTTCGACGGTCTGGCGCGGTTTGTCGGCGGCGGCAATCTCAATCTCGTCAGCCGCGCCGGCAACGTGACCCAGGCGACGGGTGCCTTGCTCGATGTGTCGGGCGCCGTTGACGGCAACTCGGGCGGGGCGGCAGGGCAGATCGGCGCCAGCGCCGTCAACGGCACGGTGGCGCTCGCCGGCACTGTGTCGGGGTCTGCGGCTGCCGGAGCGCGCGGCGCGCGGGTCTCGATCGACGCCGGCACTCTGGCCAATTTCGACGGCTTGAATGCAAGCTTGAATGCGGGAGGCTTCGCCGAAGAGCGCAACTTCCGCGCGCGCGGCGGCAACATCGTGCAAGGCGCGACCGCGGTGGCCAGCCGCAATGTGAGTCTCACCGCCGATGCCGGCCAAGTAACCATTGGCGGCACTCTCGGCGGCACGTACGAACGTGCCGGAGACGTGCGCGTGCATGCGCGCGACGGCGTCGGCATCAGCGGTGGCGCGCTGGTTCGCGCTGCGGCCAGCGGCGCCGGCAATGGCGGCGGCGACGTCTTCATTTCGAGCACCTCGGCCGCCGGCGGCAACCTCAATCTGGCCGGCGGTACCATTGATACGAGCGGCGGCGCTAACGCCGGCGATGTCTGGCTGCGCGCCGCGCGCACCGGCGCCGGTGCGGGCAACGAAGTGGCCGGCGTGGCCACCATCGGCAGCGCCATCGTCGGGGCCGCGAAAGTGATCGTCGAAGGGGTGCAGACCTACGACTTCGGCGCCACCAGCATGACGCTGCGCAATAGCAACAGCGTGCGCGGCGCCAACACCCTGGATATCGGGACCGGCAGCGCACCGGCGGCCGGCACCGTGCTGGGCGATGCGCGCAGCTTCATGGCCGGCGCCGGCGCGGTGGAGACGCGCCTGCGCGGCACCAATGCCGCAGGCGTGGAACTGCGGCCCGGCGTGGAAGTGCGCACCAGCGGCGACATCACCGTGGGCAATGGTGCGAGCGCCGGCGCGGCCGCGCCGATCAACCTTTATGCCGCCAGTCGCCCGGAAGTGCGCGGCGGTGCGCTGGCCCTGCGCGCCGGCGGCAATGTCAACCTGGCCAACACGATTTCCGACGGTTTCAACGGCACGGCCACCACCAGCGTGCTGCAGGTCGGCGACGGCAGCGGGCAATCGAGCGTGCCTACCTGGAGTTACCGCTTGACCGGCGGCGCCGATCTCGCGGCGGCCAACCCCGGCCAGACCAACGGCGCCGGCACGGGCGACGTGATCATCGGGCGTAGCGGCGGTCCCACCGACGTGCTGCTGCGCAGCGCCAGCGGCGACATCGATTTAGCCGCCGGACGCAATGTGCAACTTCTCAACGCCAATGCGGTGATCTACACCACCGGGGCGGGCACCACGCTTGCCAACGTGAACACGGTCAACAATCCGCTGGGCAATTCCTTCGCCAGCGGCGGCGGTGATGTGCGCATCGCCGCCGGCAACGATGTGCTCGGCGCGGCCAGCAACCAGATGGTGAGCAACTGGCTGTACCGGCGCCAGACTGTCTCCCCCACCAATCCGCAAACCGCCTGGTGGGTGCGTTACGACAACTTCCGCCAGAACGTCGCCACTTTCGGCGGCGGGGACGTCACCGTGAGCGCCGGCAACGATGTGCGCAACCTGTCGGCAGCGGCGGCCACCACTGCGCGCCTGCCCGGCACCAGCGCCGGCGCCGCAGCACTGGTCGTGCAGGGCGGCGGGGATGTGAGCGTGCGCGCCGGCCGCGATATCGCCAGCGGCACCTTCCATGTCGGGCGCGGCAATGGCGTGCTTGAGGCCGGGCGCGATGTGGGCAGTGCCCGCACCCAGGGCGTCAATCCGGTGTTTCCGGTGCTCGCGCTGCAGGACGGCAGTTTCGATGTCGCCGCCGGGCGCAATCTGCGCATCGACGGCGTGTTCAATCCCACCATGCTGGTGCAGGCGACCAACAACGCCGGCAACTCTTCGACCCGTACGGCATTTTCGACCTATGTCGAAACTGCAGCGGTGCGTCTGGCCGCCGCCACCGGCAACCTCGATATACGCAATGCCGCCGACACGCTGCGCCAGGTGGCCTCCTCGGCCACCGCTGGCGTGGCGGGCCTGCCGATCAACGCCCAGGGTGACTCGCTGGGCAGCAGCGCTTTTTCGTTCTACCCCGGCACGCTCGAGGCGAGCGCGTTCGCCGGTGATCTCAACATCGGCCAGACCAGCCTGATGCCGGCGGCCAGGGGTCAACTCAACCTGCTGGCCGCCGGGGGCGTCAGCGCCGCGCAGGGGGTGGTGATGGGCGACAACGCGGTCAGCGCGGTGCGCAGTGCGACCAACGCCACTGCCGGCAGCCTGGCGCGCCTGATCAACCCGCGCATCGCCGCCGGCCATGATCCGGAACTGCTGCACGACGACGACCCGCTGCCGGTGCGCATCATCGGCGCGGGCGGGGACGTAAGCGGCGTGTTCAACCTGGCGAAGGCGACGCGTCTGGTCGCCGGGCGCGATGTCAGGTCGCTGACCCTGTTCGGCCAGAATGTCGTCGAGTCCGATACCACGCTGATCCGCGCCGGCCGCGATTTCGATGCGCGTGGCGGCGGCCTGGTGGAAATCGGCGGTCCGGGCCAGGTGGTAGTCAAGGCCGGGCGCAATGTCGACCTGGGCATCTCGTCGGGGCTGGTGACGCGTGGCAACCTGATCAATCCCTTTCTGCCGGACGGCGGCGCCGGCCTGAGCGTTTTGGCCGGCGTGGCCGGCACGCCGGACTACGCGGCCGCCGCGGCGCGCTACCTGCCCGCGTACGGCGCATTGACCGCCACGGTGCTGCGCCTGGGAGAAGCGAACACCGCGAAGTATCTGCCGGAGATCACCCAATTCATGCGTTCGCGCAGCAGCGCCGACAGCGGCCTGGATGCGCAGGCCGCGTTGCGCGGGTATCTCGGCCTGCCGGCGCCGGAGCAGCAAAAGCTGATCGATACGTTGGGTGCACGCGATGCGTTCATTCCCACGCTTGCGGCCTTCTCCGGCCTGGTGGCCGATTACCGCGCCAATCCGGCGCAGACCGAGGCCGCCGCAAGCGCGGAGTTGATGGCGCTGGCGGCGCAACGGCAGCAACCGCTGCTCAACCGCATTTTCGCAGCCGAGCTGTCGATCGCGGGGTCCAACGCGGCGCGTGCCGGCGGCGACGCGACGCTACGCGACGCCGCCTATGCGCGCGGCAGCGCGGCCATCGCCACGTTTTTCCCGGCCGTGCAGTACCAGGGCGACTTGCTCATGTATGCCAGCCAGATCAAGACCGAGCGCGGCGGCGACATTCATCTGTTCGTGCCGGGCGGTCTGGTCAATGCGGGCCTGCCGGTGCCGTCGACCGGCAAGGGCGCCAATGAACTGGGCATCGTCAGCGTCAATGGTGGCGACATCAACGCGATGGTGAAAAACGACTTCCTGGTCAACCAGTCGCGCGTGTTCACCTTGGGTGGCGGCAACATCCTGATCTGGTCCGCCGAGGGCAACATCGACGCCGGCCGCGGTGCCAAGACGGCCTCTGCGGCGCCGCCGCCGCGCATCTTCATCGATTCGTCCGGCAATGTGCAGACCGACATTTCCGGCTCGGTGTCGGGCAGCGGCATCGGCACCCTGCAGACCAAGGCCGATGCGCCGCCCGGCGATGTGACGCTGGCGGCGCCCAGGGGGGAGATCAATGCGGGTGACGCCGGCATCCGCTCCTCCGGAAACATCGGGGTGGCCGCGCCACGTGTGGTCGGTAGCGACAACATCCAGGTCAAGGGCGATTCGGCCGGTGTACCGCCGCCGGCCACGGTCACCGCCGGTGCCGGCGCTTCATTGGGTTCGGGTTCGGGCGACGCCGCGCGCGCCGCCGCAGACCAGGCATCGGCCGCGACGCAGACCCGCCAACCCGAAGCGCGCCAGGCCACCACCAACAATCAGTTTGTCGGGTTCGGCGAATGACGAACGCCTGTCACATGTCTGAAAAGCGCGCTGCGTACCATCCGCCCATTCGCCGCGGGATGTTTCCGGCGATCAATGCGCTCCTGCCGTGCAGAGGTGCCGGTTTCGGCGCACTCCGGGACCGGCGGGCGCGATTCCCAATTCCAACGGTAAAAGCCATGAATTCCCTGATTTCCCGGATCGCAATTTGCTGGTTCCTGTGTTTGGCGACGGCCACCGCGCACGCCGCCGACTGGGCCCAGAAACAGAAGATCATCCTCGACGCCAGCGCCGCCGGCGGCAATCTGGCGCAGGGCGCCACCAACGTGCCCATCGCGGTGCGCCTGCACAGCGGCAATTTCACCTTCGTCGATGCCAAGCCGGACGGCAGCGACATCCGCTTCATGTCGGCCGACGGCAAGCTTCCCCTGAAGTTCCATATCGAGCAGTACGACGCCGCCAATGAACTGGGCGTGGCCTGGGTGCTGGTGCCCGGGATCACGCCCAACGCCAAGACCGACAGCTTCATCATGGAGTGGGGCAACCCGGCCGCGCCCGCCAGTGGCGACGCCAAGGGTACCTACGACGCCAGCCAGATCTTCGTGCTGCACTTTTCCGACAAGGAAGGCGTGCGCGACGCCACCGGCAACGCCAACCATGCCCAAACCTCCACCGCCAGGCCGGTCGCCGCCGGCCCGATGGGCGGCGCGGTGGTGTTCACCGGCGTGGAATCGATCACCCTGCCGGCCTCGCAGTCGTTGCGGGTCACGGCAGCGAGCGGTTTCACGTTCTCGGCCTGGGTCAAGCCGACCGCCACGCCTGAAGGCAACCTGATGGTCCTCTCCAGCGGCGCGCAGGCGCTCACCATCGGGTTTTCGGGCGGCAATCTGTCAGCCTTGGCCGGCACCGCCAAGGCCGCCGCCACCACCGCGCTCAAGCCCGGCGTCTGGCAGAACGTGGCCGTATCGGTCGCGGGAGGCAAGATCACCTTCCACATCGACGGCGCGGCGGCCGGTTCCGGCGATTTCGCGCTGGCGGACACTTCCGGCGCGGCCGTGGTGGGTGAAGGTTTCAAGGGCGAACTGGACGAGGCGGGCTTGTCCGGCGTGGCGCGCGCGGCGGACTACATCCGCGCCCGCGCCGTGGCCGAGATGGCCGAATCGCCGCTGGTGGTGGCCGAGGAAAAGAGCGGCGGCGAGGATGCGTCCTACATGGGCATCCTGCTCGGCGCTCTCACCGTGGACGGCTGGGTCGTCATCGCCATCCTGGCGGTGATGTTCGTCATCAGCGTGTGGGTGATGATCGCCAAGACCAGCTTCATCCTGAAGGCGCAAAAGGCCAACGACATCTTCGTCCGGCGCTTTCGCGAGAAGTCCGCGCAATTGCTCATCCCCGGCGACCCGGAAGCCGCGGCGCTTGCCAACGAAAAGTCGGTCAGGCATTCGCCGATCTACCGCATCTACGCCATCGGTCTGGGCGAGATCGCCAATCGCTTCGAGCAACAGGCCCGCACCGGCAAGGCGCGCAGTCTCTCGCTGGCCGCGCTGGAAGCGATTCGCGCCTCGATGGATGCAGGCATCGTGCGCGAAGGCCAGCGCTTGAACAGCCAGATCGTGCTGCTCACCATCGCGATTGCCGGCGGACCCTTCCTGGGCCTCCTCGGCACCGTGGTGGGCGTGATGATCACCTTCGCGGCCATCGCCGCGGCCGGCGACGTCAACGTCAACTCCATCGCGCCCGGCATCGCCGCGGCGCTGGTGGCCACCGTTGCCGGCCTGGCCGTGGCGATCCCGGCGCTGTTCGGCTACAACTGGCTGGCCTCCAAGATCAAGGAGGTCACCTCCGACATTCTGGTGTTCTCCGACGAGTTCCGCACCAAGTCGGCCGAACTCTACGAACCCTGATACAGGCGCGAACCATGCAAGTGCAAGCGGAAAACCAGGCCTACGACGAGATCAACGTCACGCCCATGCTGGACCTGGCCTATGTGCTGCTGGTGATCTTCATCATCATGACCACCGCGTCGGTGCAGGGCGTGAAGGTGGACTTGCCCAAGACCAAGACCAGCGCCAGCCTGGCCAAGCCGGGCACCCGCGCGGTCACCGTCTCCGAGCGTGGCGACCTGTTCCTCGATGCCTACCCCATGACCATGGAGTCGCTGGAATCCCGCCTGGAGCAACTCAAGGCCGGCAACCCGGGGCTGCCTGTGGTTGTCAAGGGCGACGGCAGGGTGCAGTACGGCAAGGTGATGGAGGTGCTGGAAATGATGAAGCGGCTCGACATCGTCGATGTGGGCCTGGTCACCGTAAGGGCGAAATGACATGCAAGTCCAGGCCGAAACCAAACCCTACGACAGCATCAACGTAACACCCATGCTGGACCTGGCCTACGTGTTGCTGGTGATCTTCATCCTCATGACCACCGCCTCGGTGCAGGGCCTCACCATCAACCTGCCCAAGCCGAGCAACAAGCCGTCAACGGTGAAGAAGGAGTTGCGCATCGTGCAGGTGATGCCGGGCGGACGCCTGTTGCTCAACGGCGCTTCGGTGACCATGGGCGAGCTCGAGTCGCTGCTCACCGCCGTGCACAGTCGCGCGCCCGACATGTCGCTGGTGATCAAGGGTGACCCGCAAGCCGAATACGCGCGGGTGGTCGAGGTGATCGACCTGGCCGGGCGGCTCAACATTTCCAACCTGGGCCTGGCCACGGCGAGGATTGGCACCTGAAATGGACGAAGCGGGCGAAGGTTCCTTGAAAACCAGGCTCCTGACCGGGCTTGCGGTGCTGCTGCTGCTCGCACTGATTGGCGGTGCGGTGCACTACTTCATGAACTTGAAGAGCAGCAGCGGGCCGAAGAAGCCGCCGAAGATTTCGCTCCTTCCCAACACGCCACCGCCGCCGCCACCGCCGCCGAAGGAGGAAAAGCGTCCCGAAGCTCCGAAGGAGCAGAAGGAGGTGAAGATGGAGCAGGTGGAGCAGAAGAACGAGGCGTCGCCCGACCAGAGCCTGAAAATGGAAGGCGCAGCCGGCGACGGACCGAGCGTTTTCAGCGGCGGCAAGGTCAGCAACGATGACCTGAGCAAGATCGGCGTGCCGGCGCCGGCCACGGCAGCGCCCGCGCCAACCGGCGCCAGCAGGACGCAGTTCGCCATGTTCACCAACGGCGCCCAGCAGTTGCTGCACGACGAGATCAAGAAGCGGCTTGGCGCCAAGAGCCGCAACCGCGACTTCCGCGCCAACTACAAGATCTGGCTGGAAGCCGACGGCAGCATCAAGCGCTTCGAACTCACGCCCACCGGCGACCCGGAGGTGGATGAAGAACTGCGCCTGGTCCTGGCCGACGTGCGCAGCCTGCGCATGACGCCGCCGGCCGAAATGCCGCAACCCCTGCGTTTCCAGTTCACCTCGCGCGCTTCGGGTTGAGCGTGCACCGCCCTTTACCGACTGCAATAAAAACAATGAACAAGCCAATAATTCGTCCGTGGCTGCTAGCCCTTGCAAGCGCGCTTGTGCTTGCCACGGCCGCACCGCTCCATGCCGGCGAACGTGAAGATCTGGAGCAATTGCGCGCCACCACCCAGGCGCTGATCGAGGCTTTGGTGGAGCAGGGGCTCCTGAGTCGTGAAAAGGCCGCCGAACTGATGAAAAGGGCGCAGGCGCGGCCGGCCACGCCGGAGGCGCCGCAGTCGGCCCGCATCGGGCCGGACGGCAAGCCGGTGGTGCGTGTGCCCTTCGTGTCGGAAACGGTGAAGACCGAGATCCGCGAGCAGATCAAGCAGGAAGTGCTGTCGCAGGCCAAGCGCGAGCGCTGGGGCGACCCTGGCACCTTGCCCGACTGGATCGAACGCATCCGCTTTGAAGGCGATATCCGCCTGCGCCTGCAAGAAGAGATGTTCGACCGTACCAATACGCCGGCCGCGTTCTTCCAGGCGCAGGGGGCGGCCGGCAATCCGGCCTACGCGCCGGATTTGATCAACACCACCGAAGACCGCACGCGCTTCACACTGCGCGCGCGTTTCGGCCTGTTGGCAAAGGTCGGGGAAAACGTATCGGCCGGTATCCGCATCGCCACCGGCAGCCTTGCCAGTCCGGCCTCGACCTCGCAGACTCTGGGCGCCAACAGCAATAATTTCAACCGCTATACCGTGGGTCTGGACCGTGCCTATTTGCGCTGGCAGCCGGCGACCTGGCTGTCGCTCGATGGCGGGCGCATGCCCAATCCGTTTTTCTCGACCGATCTGGTGTGGGCCGACGATCTCGCCTTTGACGGCGTGGCCGCCACCATCAAGCCGCGCCTGAGCGATCGCCTGGTTGCGTTTGCCACGGCCGGTGTGTTCCCCTTGCAGGAACTCGAGGCCAGTCGCAAGGATCGCTGGCTGACCGGTGTGCAGGTGGGTGCCGAATGGGCCATCAACGAGGAAACGCGCGCCAAATTCGGCATCGCGCAGTACGCCTATCGCGCCTTCGAAGGTGTGCCCGAGCGCGCCGGCAGCCTGGGCACCACGCTCTATGGCATCAGCGAATATCGGCGCAACCTGCGCCAAAAGGGCAATACCCTTCTCAACATCGCCGACCCGCTGGCAGCGGCGCCCAACAATGTGTTGTGGGGGCTGGCCTCGCGCTTCAGGCCGCTGGCGGTCACAGCGACGCTGGAGCTGGCGCAATTCGACCCGGTGTTTGTCACGCTCACTGCCGACTATGTGAAAAACCTGGGCTTCGATCGCGCCGAGATCCGCAGCCGCACCGGATTCGATCTCGAACCCAAGACCACCGGCTACCAGTATCGGGCGCAGGTCGGCAACCGCGCCATGCGCAATGCCGGCGACTGGCAGGCGTTCGGCGCCTATCGCATGCTCGAGCGCGATGCCGTGCTCGACGGGTTTACCGATACCACCTGGAACTTGGGCGGCACCAACTACAAGGGCTGGAGCGTGGGCGCCAGCTACGGCATCGACCGCAATGCCTGGATGAGCATGCGCTGGACCAGCACCAAGGCGATCACCTATACCGGCGGGCCGTGGGCGCCGTTCAATGTCGATGTGCTGCAGGTGGAACTCAATGGCCGCTTCTGAGAGCGTCATGCGCAAGGCCGGGCGCTGCTGCGTGCTGCTGGCGCTGTGCGCGCTGCTGGCAGTGCCGCAATCGGGCATCGCGCAGGCAGACAAGAAGGGCGCGCGCGAGCGCGAGGCGGCGCGTCGCGCCCAGCAGGCACTGAAGAAGGCGGAAGACGAGAAGGCGGTGCTGTTGCGCGAAAAGACCGAGGTCGACGACAAGCTCAAGGCCGCGACCGCGAAGCTGGCTGAAGCCGACAAGACCGCAGCCGGCCTCAAGGCCGCGGCCGCCCGCGCCCGCGTGCTGGCCGAGGAGATCAAGCGCGAAAAAGCGGCCGCGGCGCAACAGGCGGCCGCGCAGGCGACCCTTGCGGCCAGGCTTACGGAATCCGAACAGCGCATCGCCGCCGCCGGCGTGCTGCAAACCGAGACCCAGCGCACGCTGGCATCGCGCGATGCGCAGTTGAGGCAGTTGCAGGTCGCGCTGGCGCAGGCACGCACCCAGGCAAATGGCGAGATCGGCGCCTGTGAAGCGAAGAATGCGAAGCTCTACAGCTACGGGTCGGAGCTTGCGCGCCTGTATCGCGGCAAGACCGCGTTCGACGCCATGCGCCAGGCCGAGCCGCTGACCGGCCTCAAGGCCGTCGAGATCGAGAACGTGCTTGAGGAGTATCGCGACAAGCTGGCCGGGCAACGCAGCACGTCGCAATAGTCCGCACGCCAAAATGCAGCGCGCAGCCGACGGCACCTGGCAGGCGGAATCCGCCAGCGGCGAGACGGTCTGGGCCATGCTTTCACCGGGCCTGTGCGGCAGCTTGTTCGCAATGGCGATCCTGGCGATGTTTTTCTTTCGCGGCGGCGCCGGCGATGAAGGGCTCGCGCTGGCGCTGGGCGCATCCGCCCTGGCATTGGCCGCGTGGATCGCGATCGCCCGCGCCTGGGCCTTGCGCGCGCCCGCCGCATTGCTCCCCGCCGACTATTGCGTGGCCGCGGCCGGCCTGTGGATCGCGTTGCAGCAGGTCTGGAACCCGGCGCCGCATGGCGGCATGGTGACAGCGGCGGTGCTGGGCGGATTTTGCATCGCCTACATGATCGGGCGGCTGTCGCGCGCGGCGCCCGCCGTGTGGCGCATTGCCATCGCCCTGGTGGTGCTTATTGCCTGCACCTGCGCCTTGTGGTCGCTCATCGCGCGCGTGTTCCTGAGCCGGCAATCGGCGGGACTGTTCATCGATGTCAACAATTTCGCGGCTTTTCTGAGCCTTGCGGCGTTCGCGCTGGCGGCCTGGTTTTCTGGCGAACGGCGCGGCGAGCGGCGCGGCGAACGGCGCGTGCCCGGCCTGGTGCTGTGCACGCTGGTCGCCGCGGTGCTGGTGCAAGGCATGATCGGCAGCGCCAGTCGCGGTGCCTTGCTGGGGCTGGTGTGCGGCCTGATGATTCCGGCATGGGCATTGCGCGCGCACTTGAGCGCCCGGCGGCTGGCGCTGATCGCGCTGGCGGTGGGGGCCGGCCTGGCGGCGATGACGCTGCTGTTCCCGCTGCTCGACGGTCGTGGCGACCTGCTGGCCCGCCTGCAAGCCGGGGGGCTTGGCATCGCCGGGCAAATGACAGGGCGCACCGTGATCTGGAGCGCGGCGTGGGACATGCTGCAAGCCGCGCCCTGGCATGGCTACGGGCTGGGGTCGTGGTGGCTCCTGTATCCGGCCTATCGTGGCGCCGCGGACGAGACCGCCGGCTTTCATGCCCACAACGACTATCTGGAACTGGCTGCCGAAGGCGGCTGGCCGCTGGCCGTTCTCGTGTTGGCCGGGATGTTGTTCATTGCGCGCCTGTTGCGTCCGCTGTGGTCGAGCCGGCAAGCCGCGGTCAGGGCCGAAGCGGCGTGGCTGGCAGGCGGTCTGCTGGCGCTGGCGGTGCACAGTGTGTTCAATTTCAACCTCTACATGGCGCCGATTGTCTGGCTGGCAGGGCTCCTGTGCGCGCGGTCGGCGAATCTGGCGCTTGACCAAGCCGTTGCGGCGGCTGGTCGGGTGCGCCTGCCGGTGCGTGCCGCGCTGGCGGTGATTGCGCTGGGGCTGGCTGGTCTGGTCGCATATGCAATGGCCAACGCCGCCGCGGGCGTGTTCTACGAGGCCGGCAGGCAGGCACATGCGCGCGGCGATGCCGACGCTGCTGCGCGGCTGCTTGGCCGGGCCCACGGCTGGGCGCCCTGGCAGGACACCATGCTGATCGCCCATGCAGACCTTTCGTTCAAGCGCGTGCTGGCGGCGCCGCCGACGCAGCGTGAACCACTGATCGCCGAAGTGCGCTGGCTGCTTGATCGCGCAACGGCGGTCAATCCGTTCAAGCCGTATATCCCTGTGCTGCGCGGACATCTGTACCGCATGGATGCGCAAGTATCGGCGCCATTGCGCAACGGCCTGGCGGAAGCGGAGTACCGGCGCGCGCGCGCGCTCGATCCGTTTTATCCCGAGGCGACCCATGCGCTGGGGCGCTTGCTGATGGAGGCCGGGCGCAATGCCGATGCGGCGGCCTTGCTGGCGGCCGCGCCGCTTGCGTTTCGCGGCCAGCCGATCGACCTCTTGACCCACTACACCCTGAGCGCGCACGCGCATGCGCGTGCCGGCATGGCGCGCGAGGCGCTGGCCGCCGCCGAACGCGCCGGTGATGCGCGCACCGACGGCCGCGGCAGGGGCTTCGTGGCGGCGTTCCGCAAGGCCTACGGCTGGTAGGCGCGGCGCGCGATTGCGCGCATTTGTCGGCAAGCTGCAACAACGGCTGGCTCGATCGAGGCTTGCCGCTTGTGCATCAGGTCGCTTGTGCATCAGGTCGCTTGTGCATCAGGTTGCTTGGGCATCAGGTCATCGGGCGGTGCGCCGGCGTGGACGCCGTGACAGCGCGCGGTTTTCCCGGGAGGAAGCATGCACTTGACAACGTTTCGCCACATCGGCTTGCAACCCGGCGCCTGGGCGTGTTGGCGTTGCGAGGGCGCCATCGCGTCGCGTGGGCAGCGCGAGCCGGTTCATGCCGGCTTTGGCCGCTTTTGCGCATGCGTCGAACGGACCATGTCGATTTCATCGTAATGAAACCTGGCGCGGCTATAAAGGGCTGATGAACCGTCTGGATCAGAGTGTGGCAGGGCTGGTGCGCGCTGCGGACGCCAGTGCCGCCGCCGGTGCGCACGAGGCCACTGATGCAGGTGCCGAGAACCCCCTGCACCGCTTGTTCGGCTGGGCCTGGCGCATCGCGCTGATTGGGTTTCTGGTCGCGCTGGTCAGCCCGCCTGCCAACGCCGAGGCGGCCATGCCTGCAGCGGCAAGTGCTGCCTGGTTCAGCGTTCGCTGAGCACCTGCACCACGCGCGAAAGCGCGCGTTCATAGAGTTCATCCAGTGGCAGGCGGGCGGGGGCATCGTTGGCCGTCGGCGGCATGGTGGCGCCGCTTGCGCGCAAGCGCGAGGGCAGCACCGCGTGTGCGCCGCCGCCCTCTGCCTGGGTGGTGACGGCGATCAGGCGGCCGCCGTTGTCGAAAAGCGCGCCGCCGCTGGCGCCTGCGGGCAGGGCCTGGCCTGGCAGGTGCAGCCCGGGCTGACTTGCGGGGCCACCCACAAAGCCGATGCGCAACATCGGCCAGGCGGGCGTTTCGCCCTGCGTGACGTAGGCAACGGTGAATGCGGGCGAGCCCGGAAACGGGTCGCGTGCGGGCATGGCAAGCGCGGGTCCGGCAAGCGCAAGCGGCGTGTCCAGTCGCAACTCGGCCAAGCCTGATGGCGCGTCGCGATGCGTGATGCGGGCACCTGTGGTGCGGCCCAGGCCATCGCGAACCCAGACGCGTTCATGGCCCGCGATTGCGGCAGTCGCCGTCAACACCGTCGCCGGGTCCACCAGCACGCCGCTTGCGAGTCCGCGGAAGCGGGCCGGCAGGGCCGGCAGGCCGGCGGCGGCGCGCGGCAGCGGCGCGAAGCGCGCCGGCGTTTGCAGCAGCACGCCCGCCGGTTGCGGTTGCGCCGCATGCAACAGCTCGCGTGTGGCCAGCAGCACCGCGTCGGTCGGCAGGCGCTCCAGGGCACGTTCCAGCGTCTCCTGCGCCACGCGCGGCTGGCCGCTCAAATGCAGCAGCCAGGCATACATGCCGGCGCCGGCACCGTTGTCCTGGTGAACGCCGGCGATATGCGCGGCAAACGCCAGGGCGCGGCGGAATTCACCTGCCGCAAGCATGGCGCGCAACTGGCCCAGTTCGGCGTCGGCCTCATGCGCCATTTGGCCGGCGCGCTCGAACCATTCCTCGGCGTCGCGCGGGTTGCCCGCGGCCAGCGCGGCTTCGCCCTGACGCAGCAGGTCCAGCCGCGCGGCCGTGGTTCTAGGGCCGCTGAAGCGCAGCGTCTGGCGCGGCGCTTCGAGGGCCACCGCGATGCCCGGGAGAAAGAAGGTGGCGATCAGTGCCCGGCGGATGCGAAAACTCATTGTGCTGCGATCCTGTGCATGAAAAGCAAAAGGCCCGGCGCATGTCGCGAAAGGCCTTGCACGCCAGCCGGCCGCAAGGCGTGCGGCCGGCTACGCCAAGGTTTCAAGGCAGCAGCGTGATGCGCGGCTTTTGCAGGTTTGCAGCCGCCGGGTTGTACGGTGCCAGCGGTGGCAGCGCGGTGGCGTTGAAGCCGGCCAGGTAAGCCGCCAGGGCGTCGATATCCTGTGCCCCGCCCAACAGGTCGGTACCGCCTACGAAGGTGGTGAAACCGTCGCCGCCGGTGGCGATGAAGTTGTTGACCGTGACCCGGTAGGTCTTGGTGGGGTCGGGAACGCTGCCATCCGGATTGACGATCTGCTCGATCACGCTGCCGCTATTGACGTCCACCAGGCGTACGTTACTGATGCGCGAGTCGCAAGCCAGAGCCGGGTTGCGGCTGTACTTGAAGCCGGCCGACGGAATCAGGATGCGTGTGCCGCTCTGGCCGCGGCAGCCGGCAGTCTGCTGTTCCAGCGCATGCTTGATTTGCTGCGCCGTAAGCGTCATGGTCACCAGGCTGTTGCCGAAGGGCTGCACGGTGAAGGCTTCGCCGTAGGTCACATTGCCGTTGCCCTCGCCTACCAGTTGCGGGAAGGTGAAGCCGGGATTGCGCACCCCGCCCGGGTTCATGAAAGCGATCACCGCCTCGCCGAAGCCCACCGGCTGGGTTGCCGCCAGTTGCGAATCGGCGATCAGCTCGCCGGCTGGCATGTTGCCGGCGCTGTCGGCGCTGTTGGGCAGCGCGACGGTGATCGAGCCGATCACCTGATCGGCGATCGGCGACACCAGTGCGTTGTAGCCGCTGACGATAGCGGCCACAGCGGCGTTGGGCGGCAGCGTCGGATCGTTGCGCACCACCAGGCGGTTGGTCGGCCGCACGTCGATGATGTCGCGCGTAGCGGGGTCGATATCGACGTCGATGTCAGTCAGGATGCGGCCAAAGGCGCTGGAGCTGGTGACCGGGATCAGGCGCCCGGCGGCGTTGGCAAGCCCGGTCGGGCGCGGCGTGTTGATGGCCACGCCGGGATTGACAAAACCGCTACCACTGGCGGCGGTACCGGTCACGTCGACGGTGTTTTTCGAGCAGTTGTAGGCCGCATGGGTGTGACCGCTGATCACCAGGTCTACGGCGTTGTCCAGGCGTGCCACGATCTTGCCGATGTCCGAATCCAGCGTGCCGTTGGCGCTCTTCAAGTCGCGGGTGCAGCCGTTGATGCCGCCCAGGTTCGGGCCTTGCTGGAAACCGCCCTGGTGCACCAGCACCACGATGGCCTCGATGCCGATTGCGCGCAGGCGCGGCACCAGGGCGTTGACGGTATCGGCCTCGTCCTTGAATTCAAGTCCGGCCACGCCGGCAGGGGTGACGATGGTGGGTGTGCCCTTCAAGGTCATGCCGATGAAAGCGACGCGCACGCCATTGAAGGTTTTGACCCCATAGGCCGGCAGCAGGGTGCGGCCGGTGGCGGTGGAAATCACGTTGGCCGAAAGCCAGCGGAATTTTGCACCTTCAAAGGGCACCGGGGTGCCGACCGCAGCACCCTTGCAGCTGTTGGGATCGACCACACCGTTGGTCATTTTGCAACCGCCTCTTTGCAGGCGCAGCAGTTCGGCCGAACCCTTGTCGAATTCGTGGTTGCCCACAGCATTGAATTCCAGGCCGATGCGGTTCAGGGTTTCGATCGCCGGCTCGTCGAAGAACAGCGCCGATATCAGCGGGGTGGCGCCAATGAAGTCGCCGGCACCCACCACCACGTTGAGCGGGTTCTGCGACTTGAGCCTGGCCACATGTGCGGCCATGAACTCGGCGCCGCCCACCGGCGGGCGCGCCGGGCCGGCGATCGAGGTGTCGACACTGAAGGTGCCGGGCGACGCCAGGTTGCCGTGGTAGTCATTGAAGCCGATGATCTTGACGGTGATCGGCGGTTTGGCCGGTGCTACGGCCACGGCCAGGGCGGGTTGCGCCAGGCCGAGCGCCAGGGCTAACGCGCCCAGGCTTGTACGGAGTGTCGATTGCATTTGGTGTCCTCTCGAAAGGCTTGCAGCGGCGGCCGCGTACGCATCAGGCGGGCGGCGCCGCGATGGATGCTTCAGGCGCGGCGGCGGACGATCGAACCGATCAGGCCCAGGCCTGCGAACAACATGGCCCAGGTGCCGGGTTCCGGCACTGCGGTGAGCATCAGCGCACCGGTGGTGACATTGAGCGGTGCACCGCCGCCGGCGGCTTGCAGCAGGTCGCCGGTCACGATATAGCTGCCGGGCGCGAGCAGGGTGTTCAAGCGGCTGTAGTCGCTGTTGGCCCAGGCCGCGTCGTAGTCGTTAACGACCGAGGTCGGGTGCGAGTTGACGGCCGCGCCGGTGGTCAAGCTTGTGATGCCGCCGCCATTGTCGATCGCCACGTTGAAGCGGTCACCGGCGAAGCCGGCATCGATCACGCGCAGGTAGGTGGGGGTGTTGAGGATGAAGGAAAACGACAGGGCTTCGCCGAAGTTGTCGCCGATGTCGATCCAGCCGGTGCCGCCGTTGGCCGACGAAAAATCGTCGATGTCGAATGCATACCACTGGTCGTTTTGCGTGACGCTGACCGTGACGGCCTGTGCGCCGAACGATGCGGCCAGCGCCAGCGTGGCGGCGGCTGCGAGTGTTGCGAATTTGTGCATGTGAATCCCCTGGTTGCGCGCGCATCGGACAACGATCGCTGCTGAGTCGCATTGTGGGAAGCACGGGCCTGCGCATCAATCGCGCTGGCGTGACGCGATAAAGAAATTTCGTGGGCAGATTGGCACGGATGGATGGTCCGAACGGACTATCACGGGCATCGGCTACATTCATTTGCGCGGGTGCGCAGAATAGCCTGCGCCGCTTGTTCGGCTGGGCTTGGCGCATCGCGCGGATTAGTTTTCTGGCGGAGCAGGTCAGCCCGCCTGCGCATGCCGATGCGGCCATGCTTGCAGTGTCAAGTGCGGTGTGGTTCAGCGGGCGCTTAGCGCCTGCAGCGCGCTCGAACGTGTGGGAATGGTGCCGGGCGTGTTGCGAAGTGGTGATTGCGAGTCCGCCGGTGGTGTTCGAGGTGGACATCGATCGGGTGTAGGGCGCTTTGTGCAAAAAAGGGAAGCGCTGGGCATCAATCGCGGCCGCACGTCGCGTGAAACGCATTGCATGCGCGGATTGGCAGCCGGACCTGAGCCGCGCGGACTATCGCTTGCCGCAACACCTTCACATTTGAGTGCGCATGGTCCGATCGGTACATCCGACATCGATTTACGTTCACCAGATTGTCACGTTTGATGGCTATAAATGCATGGAAGCTACGGGGCATAAACGCTAGCTGCGCTGGTTGCTGCTTTTCCGATGCTGCGCGACAGGGGAGCCACATGAAACCAGACGAGTCGGATGTTCGTCGCGGGAATGATGCCGGCCTGCGAAGCGGTCGCGTCGTGTCGTTTCTTCAATTGCTCGTGGTCTTGTTGAGCAGTCTGGCGGCTATGCCGCTGGTTTCCGCGCAAGCCGTATTCGGCTGGAACTGGGGACCAAACCCCTATTCGAAGTCGTTTTCTACTGTCGTGGAAAACCGGCCCCCACTTAGTCTGCCCTGGCGCATCTTCGATCATAAACATCGTTGCCCCGAACACTCTTACCGGGAACACGATGTATTTCAGCAGCGGCTACTGGGAATTTGTCGGAGGCGGCTATCAGTGCATCGAAGGTGCCGGCTCGACCAGTCACGGAATGACTATCACGATGGTATGTCCGGAGGGTGTCGCGCGCGGCCCTTCGGTAGGCACATGCCAATGCCCGGCCGGCAAGAAATTTCAAGAATCACCGCCAAGTTGCGTTGACGAGTGCCCCGTCGGTAGCAAGCCCGACGGCACCTCAGTGTGTAAACCACAAGGCGATGATCCAGGAAACAACGGCGGCTGTCCCGAAGGCACTTGCCAGGTAGGAAACCCCATCAATCCGGGTGCCGGCATCAAATTTGAACGAGTTCCCCTGTATCGCGGCAACGGACCTTATCCGCTGGTCGTCGACCTCGTCTACAACTCGCGGTCGACCACAAGCACCACGCCTGCAATCAAGCACGCATGGACGGGCGGCTTTGGCAACGCCTGGATAGCCTCGCATCACAAAGTGCTCAAGGCAGCCATGGTCGCCAGCCTTGCGGGTTTCGAAGTTCCCGGTTCTGCGGACATTCAACGCGCCGACGGCAAGATCATCACTTTTTTCCGTACCGCGAACACCAACGAATACGTTGCTGCCATTCCGGCGTTCACCGACAAACTCACCCGTCTGATCGAAAGCGGACACTTCGTCGGCTGGCGCTATGCCAATAGCGCCACCGATGAAACCGAGTTCTACGACCCGGCTGGCTCGTTTCTCTACATGACCAATCGCCAGGGCCTGGCGCAGTCGATCGGCTATGCCGACGGCCAGGGTGGCTTCTACTACGCGGCCAATTCATCGACCGCGCCGCAAGCGCACCCGGCCGCCTATCTAGCGCCCGTGTGCACGCCGCCTTCAGCAGGCTGGCATCTTGCCGCCGGTGGCACACCGCCTGCCGGGCGCGTGTTGTGCATGAGCGACCCGTTCGGCCGGCAACTCAACTTCCGCTACGACGCGCAAGCCCGCATCATCGCCATCTCCGACCCGGCCGGCCACCTGATCGAAATCGCATATGACGGGGAAACAGCGGAACGCTGGAATGGCGCCAGCGACCCGTTACCCAATCTGCTGACCCGCATAAGCGGCGCCGATTTCGCCGAAAGGACATTGCATTACAACGAGCGCGAACACATCAACAGCAACATTGGCTGCCCGATCCCCTTGACCAAAGGCCTGCCGGAACAGCTCACCGGAACCAGCGACAGTCTCGGCCAGCGTATTCGCACCTGAAGCTACGACTGCCAGGGCCGCGCCACCGGCAGCGGCAAGGGCGACGGCAGCATCGACAAATCCACCCTCGCCCACGACACCCCCGCGCCCGGCCAGGTGACCCTGACCGAGGATACCGCCGCCGGCAGCACCACGCGGGTACTCAACTTCACTACTCAAAACGGCATCGTCAGGGCCACCGGAACTACGGCACCTTGCATCGACTGCGGCCCCAGCGCCGCCATCACCTACGACATCAACGGCTTCGTCGCCAGCCGGATCGACTGGATCGGCAACCTGACCTGCTACACCAATGACGCCCGAGGGCGCGAGACGAAGCGGATCGAGGGCTTGAGCGGCACCGCCTGCCCGCCAATCCCCCAACAATTCAAGCCCGAAAGCCGTACCATCACCACCGACTGGCATGCCGATTGGCGCCTGCCAGTGCGCGTGGTCGAACCGCTGCGCACCACGTTCTACACCTACGGCGCGGCCAACGACCCCAACCAAGGCAATCGCGGCAGCCTTCTCAGCCAGTGTGCGGTGACCACCAGCGACGCCACCGGCGGCGCTGCCCCGCCCACCACCTGCAGCGGCGGCGCCACACGCACTACCACCTACACCTACACCGCGCTCGGGCAACTCGCCACCGTGGATGGGCCGCGCAACGAAGTGACCGACGTTGTCACCTTCACCTACCACGCCCTGGCTGACTCCGCCCCCGGCCGGCGCGGCAATGTCGCCACCATCACCAATGCGCTCGGCCACGTCACCCAAATTTCCACCTACAACGCCCACGGCCAACCGCTCGAGGTGGTCGATCCGAACGGATTGACCACGCAGCTTGCCTACGATAGCCGCCAGCGTCTGACCGCTCGCAATGTCGGTGGCGAAGTCACCGACTATCAATACGATTCCAACGGGCAACTCACGCGTGTCGACCTGCCTGACGGCAGCTCAATCCTCTACGCCTACGACACAGCCCAGCGCCTCGAGACCGTGGCGGACCACCTTGGCAACCGCATCGAATACACCCTCGACGTGCGCGGCAATCGCACCCGCGAGGACATCTTCGATCCCGCCAGTATCCTGGCGCAGACCCGCCAGCGCGTGTACGACAGCTTGAACCGTCTCGCGCAGGACATCGGCGCGCAAAACCAGACCACCACCTACAACTACAACAACCAGGGCAACCTGACATCGATGGTCGACCCGCTCAATCGGACCACCACCAACGGCTATGACGCGCTCAACCGGCTGGTTGCCATGACCCAGCCAAGTCCGGGAGGGGGACAGCCCAATCCGGTGACCGGCTACTCCTACAACGGCCAAGACCGCATGACCGGCGTGCGCGATCCACGCAACCTCGCGACCACGTACGCCATCAATGGCTTCGGCGACACCACCCAGCAAGTCAGCCCCGACACCGGCACCATCACCCGCACCTTCGATAGCGCCGGCAATCTGCAGACCAGCACCGACGCCCGTGGCAAAGTCACGGCCTATGTCTATGACGCCCTGAACCGGTTGACCAGCATGGTCTACATCCAGGCAGCGGGTGCCGAACTCAAGACGGTGGCTTACCAATACGACCAGGGCCCGAATGGCGTCGGCCGGCTCACAGCCGCCATCGAAACCAGCGCCGCGGGCAGCGCCCTCAACAGCACCGCCTACGGCTATGACCTCAAAAGCCGCCTGACCTCCGAGACCCGCACGCTGGTGGGAAACACCGGCCCGTACACCACCACCTACGCCTACAACCAGACCACTGGCCAACGCACCGGCATGACCTACCCCGGTGGACGTACCCTGGTCTACGGCTATGACGCTGTGGGGCGCATCGCCCAGATCAGCACCACCGCCTCCGCAGCACAGGGCGGACAAACCGCCATCCTGGTCTCGAACGTCGCCTACCACCCTTTCGGCGGCGTCAAGTCCTACACCCTGGGCAACAACCGATTGGTCACCCGAACCCGTGACCAGGACGGCCGGATCAGCCAGTACACCCTGGGCGGCACCGGCTATGCCGTGATCTACGACGCCGCCAGCCGCATCACCGGACTGATGGATACAGCCAATGCCGCCAACAGCAACGCCTACACCTACGATAACCTCGACCGTCTGGTGTTAGCCGCGCTGCCAAGCGGCGGCTATTCCTACGGCTACGACCTCACCGGGAACCGGACGTCACGCGGCACCGGCTCCGGGACCAGCACATTCCTCAATGCTGGCACCAGCAACCGCCTGAACCAGATCACCGGCAGCACTCCACGCACCTTCAACTACGATGCCGCCGGCAACACGCTCGGCGACGGTACCAGCAGTTACGTCTACGATAGCCGTGGCCGCATGACGCAGGCCACCAGCAGTGTGGGCGTCACCACCTATCAGGTCGACGCACAAGGTCGGCGCGTACGCAAGACCAACACCTCTCCCCTCATCGGCGATACCGTCTACCACTACGACAGCGCCGGCCGACTCATTGTCGAGACCGGACCCGACGGCAGCACCCGGCGCGAGTACCTGTATTTGCTCGATATTCCCGTCGGCGTCAGCGTTTCCAGATGAACACACGGGCGACCAAAACCTGGTTTCCAACCGATCGACCCCCGCGAACTGGAACCTGCATGAATCCCTGTCTGCGTGCTTTCGTCCGCTCGATCCAGTGGGCTTCTCTGGCGCTGCTGGTTGCTCTGCCCTTGAACAGCGCCTGGTCGGCCAACTGTTCTCCAGGCGTACAAATCGACACAAGCAACACCTTCACGCCATTCAGCCCCGATCAACGCGCCGAAATCCGCGGCGGCACGCCAGGTAGCGCGACCGACTGGGCCATCGCGTACGGCCCCCAAGTGTCGCAACCTGGCGGCGCGGCCACCAATAGCGTGTCGTGGATATCCGGGCAAACGAATGAATGGTCCCTAATCATCGACACCGATACCGGTTTTTCCTTGTTCGACCTCGGAAATTTCAACGGCTACGCTGATACATACCTCAACTATCTGCAGTCATTGCAGATGCGCACCGGGAATGCCGTGAAGATCACAGTCGCCGCCAGTGCGGGCCTTGGCAGTGCGAAGGCGGCGGTTACCTTGTTCGGCAACTCGATCACCAACAACGTGATGCCGAATCAAAACGCCAACAATACGCTCTTGACCTTGGAGACAGCCGGGAACAATCAGGCAAGCACTTCCTCGGCGACCCTTACTTATATGCCGGAGTACCCGAGCGCCGCTAGTAGAGGCGCGGGCGGCTGGGTGTGGATCCGCGGTCAAGTCAAGCTCACCTTCACTGGCGCGGCGCCCCCGCCTGGGGCGTTGCTGGATGTACGGATTCAGACCGGCAATGTGCAGTGCAGCGGAACCACCCAAGCTAGCCTGCACTACATCGAAGCCGATCATCTCAACACGCCGCGCCTGATTTCAAACATGGCGCAACAGACATTGTGGCGTTGGGACCAGACCGAGCCGTTCGGCGACATGCCGGCGAATGAGAATCCGTGGAACTTGGGCAAGTTCGAGTTCAACCTACGTTTTCCCGGACAGTATCGGGACCGGGAGACCAATCTCAGCTACAACTACTTTAGGGACTATGATTCGCATGCGGGGCGATATGTGCAATCAGACCCCATCGGGTTGGCTGGGGGGCTGAACACCTACAGCTATGTTGGTGGCAATCCGGTCTCTGAGTCTGACCCGGATGGCCTTAATCCCCGAGGTGGAGGAGGAGCGGGGGCTGTTAATGGCCCCGGCGGTCCAGGAGCACAGTATCGCTGGCCCAGTATTGGCCCCTCTCCAAGTCAGGTGACGGGTCCGTATTCGACGACATCTCAAGGCCATGTAAATGGCATCAGTGAATCCAGGGGTAGGCTTAGTGACTATCGAGGTGATCTGTTGAGTTATTTCGGGCGAAATGCTTATGGCCCCATAAATATGAGTACTACTCGAGCCGGGTATATTCGATTCGAAAATACTCTACCCAACGGAACTCGTATCCAGTATCGCGAAGGGAGAGACGGTGTTCGCGTAGATATTTTCCCGCCTGGCGGAACTGGCGAAACCCTACATGCCCCGGTTGGCTATTGCGCGAAATGAGCATGCTATGAAGCAAGCAAGCATATTCACTCTTTCTTCGAGGCAAGTCCGAGAAAGGTCCATATCCTCACTGGATGAAGCAAGGTTCGCCATTGACTCAGTAGTGCCAGTCGCCGATGAAGCCATAGCCGAGTCGAAAGCCCGTTTTGTCGAGCAATGTCTTGAGGAGCCGAAACCTTGCGTGATTCTTGTCGACGCATTTCACGCGAATCGGTTGTCGATTCAACCAGGCCCAATCAACGTGTGGCTTGTGACGCAAGGCGATCCTCAGTCAGTCTTTTTTGACGAAGCCACATCAAGATTTGGCGCGTGCTGGGGGCCGGATTCGACCGACGGTTCATATAGCGACATGGGTTTTAGGACGGAAAGCCCGTTAGAGGCTTATTTGGCGTAGGTTCGCGCGTAAAAGGGGCCAGGCTCGGATATTTTTCTCTGTATGAATTTTGCGATGCCCCAACGCCCGCGAACGCAACCGCTTGGTCGGCTGCTGCACATGGTCCTGCGTGGTCGCAGTCGGGAACAATGCTTTTCGCTGAAGTGGACCACCACGGATCCCTGCACAGGGGGGGGCTGTGAGTCATAGAGGAATGCGACCCTGGCGCCTCTTGCGTTGCGCACCGCGCTCGGGCAACTCGCCAGCGTGAATGGGCCACGCACCGACGTGGCCGACGTTGTCACCTATACCTACCATGCCGCCACCGATGCCGACATCGGCAAGCGCGGCAACGTGGCCAGCGCCACAAATGCGCTCGGGCACGTGACTCAATTCACTGCCTACAACCCGCATGGACAGCCGACCGCCTTGGTCGATGCCAACGGTACGCCCGTAGTGCTCAGCTATGACGTGCGCCAACGGATCCAGGGTTGGTCGCACGACTCTGAGGTGACCGCGATTTCGTATACCGCTGCCGGGTTGGTCGAATCTATATCCTCAACCGTCGAAGGCGATCGCACCTTCGACTACGACGCCGCGCATCGGCTTACGCGTGTCTACGACAATCAAGGCGCATCGCTCGTATTCGAACTCGACGCGCGCGGCAATCGCATTGCCGAGCGACTTGAGACTGGGTCGGGCTCCGTGATCGAAAGTCGCACGCGCGAATTCGATGCAATGAATCGCCTGACGAAGGAAATCGCATCCGCCGGCCAGACCACCACCCACAGCTACGACAACAACGGCAACCGAACCGCCACACTCACCCCGCTGGGCCACAACACGGTACGCCAGTTCGATGCCCTGAATCGGCTTACCCGCATCATTGACCCGGTGAACGGCGCCGCGGCGCCGACCCTGTGTGCGTGGAACGGACAAGACCGCATCGCAACCGTCACCGACCCCCTGACCATCGCCACCACCTACACCGTCAACGGCTTCGGCGAGACCAGCGCGGAAACCAGCCAGGACGGCGGCTCGCGCACCCGCACCCACGATGCGGCCGGCAACGTGACTGGCGAGACCGACGGCCGCAGCGTTACCGCCACCCATGTGCACGACGCCCTTGATCGACGCACCTCGTCCAGCTACGCCGGCGCCGGTTTCGCACCCCAGACCGTCACCTACAGCTACGATGCGCTTGCCGCCAACAACGCCGGCCGCGGCCGGCTGACCGCGGTGGCTGACCCAAGCGGCTCAAGCGTGCTGCGCTACAACGCCAATGGCCGCATAGTGAGCAAGAGCCAGACCGTCAACGGCCCGTCCGGCCCGCGCAGTTTCACCGTTGGCTATGAATACAGCGCCGGCTTGCTCAGCCGCATCACCTTCCCGTCCGGGCGTAGCGCCGAGATCGAGTACGATTTTGAGAAGCGCCCGGCGAAAGTGCGCATCGATAACCAGCCTGAGCCGAAATTGGACTTGGAATACCGCCCATTCGGTCGCAAAGTGTTGGGGCGCACCTTCGTCGCTATTGGTGAAGGTACGTACGAAGATTTTTATTCCTTCCACGCCTCTTACGACTACGACCACGACGGCCGGCTGTCTTTCGTGTGGACCGAGAATGTGACCTCGTACTCATGGAACCTGCTCGACATCTACGATTACAGCTTCGACGCCTCCGGCCGGCTGACGCGCATTGACGAACTCGGATGGCACCCGGACATCCTGCGCTTCTCAGGCACCTACGACGGTCTGGACCGGCTGACCGGGTTTCAGAACAACGGTAGCACGCGCAACTGGAGCTTCGATGCCAACGGTAACCGCGTGAGCGAGGTTATCGGTGCCAACAGCTACGCCTACACCCGGGTGAACCAACCGTTCCCCGGCCGCAACCGGTTGGCAAGCGTAGCCGGTCCGCAGTTGCGCACCTACAGCTACGACGGCGCCGGCAACATCACCGCCGACGGGGCGCGCACCTACACCTACGATGCGCGCGGATTCCTCGCCGCAGTCAGCGTCGCCGGCGGGCAGGTGAGCTACGCGACCAACGCCTTCGCCCAGCGGGTTTTGAAGGCCGGCCCGGCCGCCGCCGTTCCCGGCGGAGCGCGCTATTTCGTCTATGGCGACGGGCGCGAGTACCAGGGGCAACTGTTGGGTGAGTACGACGCCAACGGCAATGCGATCTTCGAGTACGTGCGCATCGACGGCGTGGCCGAGCTGGCGCTGGGGCCGAACGGGGCGCTGTACTTCATCGAGAACGACCACCTGGGCCAGCCGGCGCGGGTGTGGTTCGACGATTACTTCGACGCCAAGGTGGTGTGGGACCGGCGGTTTCCGGACCCGTACGGGAATGCGGCGCCGGCATTGCTGCCAAACAATTCCTGGACGCCGACACCGATCACCTTCAACCTGCGCTTGCCGGGCCAGTACTTCGACGCCGAGACCGGGTTGCACTACAACTGGCATCGGTACTATGATCCGATGACTGGGCGATATGTGCAATCAGACCCCATCGGGTTGGCTGGGGGGCTGAACACCTACAGCTACGTTGGGGGGAATCCGCTGAGCTACACGGACCCAACTGGCGAAGGACCGCTCGGAGCAATCGGCTCTGTTCTAGGCGCATATGCCGTGTACAACTTTTACAGAGCGACCTTAGAAACGATGCAGGCGCAGGACGCGCTATCGAAACAATTGAATTACTCGACCACGGCCCCAATCATGTTCGATGCAAATGCCGCACGTGAAGCGCAATTCGCAATTGTTAGGGGAGCAGCCAAAGCAACTGTTGAGGGCGCTGGCGTGTACAACGCCGCGCGGGGAAAGGTCTTACCAGCCGGAGTCAAGTCCAATTCGCAACTTGTTTGCCCACCGCCATGACAAAGCGGTTACGTGCGACGATACTTGCTCTTGCGGTGCTTGGCTGGGGAGTCGGCGCTCTAGCTGCGTTTTTTCCTGAGTTAATGCGCGCGCTCGTGACTTCGGGGATTGTCACTGCGAGTTCGGATGAAGTTCAAGTAACTTTTCGGCCAGACTTTCCGTGGAGTATTGGACCTCATTCCGATTCAACTATGATGAGAGCTCTCTCCTTTTCAAGTGACCCACCAAGCAGGTTGTACTACCGACGAGACACTTGGTGGCCCTTTGACTACCATCTCATAGCTGTTTCCCGAGTACTTAAGTACGATGTTTCAAAGGTCAAAGCAGCCGCGGACTCGACGCATGAAAGTGCATTTGGTATTGCGTACATTGTGCCGGCGGGCTCCAACGGCAAGAGATTCGCTGTGATTTTTCCCGACATGAAGATCCAGATCATCACAACGAGATTGGCGGATATCGGGGAAATTTCGTTGCTGAAAACCAAGGAGTGACGCGGCCAAAGGCACGACAGGGGTCGTCTACGCGAATTCAGACCCCATCGGGTTGCGCGATGGCATCAACACCTACACATATGTAGGGGGGAACCCGATTAGTTATGTCGATCCGACCGGGGAGATTGCGTTTGTTCCGATCCTGATTGGCATTGGCGTGGGTTACGCCTTTGACTACGCCCTTGAGCAGTACAAGAAGGCGCACTGCACATGCCAAGACACGCCGGCTGGCTCGGCGGGCAACGCAGCAGCCGGTGGCGCCGTTGGAGGGGCTGGCCCGTTTGCAAGCAAGCCGAGAGGTGGTATTGCAGGCGGTGGGCCTTCGGGTACGGCGACCTCCACGTTTAGCCAGATGAATCATGCGGCGGCGAGTCGCGGCTGGCACTCGGTTGCCACGCGGAACGGGATCACCAAGGCTCTACGGAAGATCCCGTATGCCGGTGCTGCCTTGGCTGCCTATGAGCTCTACGATGCGTTCTCCTGTGACTGATGCCAATGGCAAGCGAACTGTCACCGGAAATGCGCAGCTATCTCAAGCACTGCGGCCTGTCGGAAAGCAAGATCGCGCAATGCAGCGGCAGTACGCGCATGTATCACGACCTTGGTCTCTACGGCGACATCGCGGCGGCGTACATAGAGGTGCTGTCCGAGCGCTATCACGTTGACTCGAGTGACTTCGAGTTTGAGAAGTTCTTCCCGCATGAATTTGCGGGGAAAAGCGCGCTCGCTCGTGCGTTGCTCTGGATCTTGCCCTTTGCTAGCCGTGCGGCCAGGCAGCGCAACGAATACTTGCCGCTCACGCTGGAGAGGATTGATCGCGCCATGCGCGACAAGCGGTGGGACTGAACTGAAACTGGCCCTGAGCACGCCCGTGGGCAACCTGCCGACGTAAAGCCTTCCCGCAACGGCGCATCGAGCCCGCAATCAAAGGGGCCCGCAATCAAAGGGGCCAGGGTCGAATTGAATTTCGGGTGGTGCGAGAGCACCGTATACGAATAGTCCCTCAAGAGTAGAGAAGCATCCCCCCGACGCCCGCAATGCGGGCGTTGTGACTTGTAGCGGCCGCCGCTGATCCTGTGGGGCGCGGCGGGCGAGATGGACGCCGCGTTGCACGGCGAGGATGGCGCGGTGTTTACCGAGCCCGTTGCGCGAGGGCAGCGAAAAAGGGGCCAGGCTCGCATACTTTTCTGATAGAGTTTTGCAATGCCTCGACGCCCGCGAATTCATCTGCCAGGTCAGCCGCTGCACATAGTCCTGCGTGGTCACAATCGGGAAGCCTGCTTTTTCGCCGAAGAGGACTACCACGGCTTCCTGCACTGGCTGGATGAAGCGCTCAAGCCTTGCGGCGCGGCGCTCCATGCGTATGCGTTGATGACCAATCATGTGCACTTGCTGCTCACGCCAAAGGCGGCCGAAGATGTGGCGCGTATTGTCATCTCGCTGGGGCGGCGATATGTGCAATATGTGAACCGGACCTACCGCCGTACCGGTACGCTGTGGGACAGCCGCTACAAATCTTCCTTGATCGACACGGATCGCTACCTGCTCATTTGCCAGCGCTATATCGAACTCAACCCGGTGCGGGCGGCGATGGTGGACGATCCGGCGCACTACCGGTGGACCAGTTATCGGTCAAACGCACTGGGGAAAGCCGATGCGCGCCTGACGCCGCATGCCGTGTACCTGGCATTGGGCAGTGAAGACAGCCAGAGGCAGACGGCCTATCGTGCATTGTTCCGCAGCGAACTTGACGAAGAAGCGGTCGCCGATATTCGGCTGGCGCTCAACCAGAATCAGGCGCTCGGCGGCGCGAAGTTCCATCGGAAGATCGAGAAGGCCGCAGGAGAGCGGCGCGAAGCGCGTCCGCGTGGCCGTCCGCGGACGTCAGGAGCGGAGGGTGCGGGGATCACTGGGCAGGCGGAGTTGGGGCTGTGAATCAGGCGGAAAATATGAGCCTGGCCCCTTTTTCTATGTAAAAGAAATCGCGTGGGCAGATTGGCACAGGTAGATGGTCCGAACGGACCACCTCAGGTGTTCAAGTTTTCATCGCACTGTTGCGTAGCCCGAATAGCCTGCGCAGGTGCAAATTGTTGTCACAGGCGGGACACGCATTTTCGATGGCACTGTTAGGGCGGCGCGAGTTGTTCAAACAAACGGGACCACTTATTTGTACCGGCAATTGCGCGTCACACCGCGTTTGTCATCAGCGCGGCACATGCCCGGTGCACCATCCGCGTCACGGTTCATGCGAATTCCGACGAATACAGGTGCGCCATGCCAGAACTTGAATGCAAGGCCTGCAACTCCCCCGTGCCGCTACATGAAAGATTCTGCCGGCGGGGTGATGGCAGGCGCTTGGCGGCCAGCCTCCGGGCATCAAGCGGCTGGAACGCGAAACTGCGAACCTGTATCTGCCGCGGCGCTTTCAGGTGGCCGGCATGGTCAGCGATCATCGTCCGCCGGGTGCGCTATTGCAGCTTGCGGCAGATGCCGTGTAGTGACGGCTCGGTTGGCCGGGTGATAACGCAATGTCCATGAATGACCGATCGCGTCAGGCCGGCCGCAGGGAGCGCGCGCAAACCCGCGGCGAGGAAATCGCCAACAGCGTGAGCCATGGCGTGGCGCTGGCTGCGGCGCTTGTCGGCATACCGTTCCTGTTGGTCCCTGGCCATCCCGCACAGGCTGCCAATATCGTAGGCAGCGCCGTGTTCGCGACGACGATGGTGCTGCTGTACCTCACCTCGACGCTCTACCATGCCTTGCCCGCCGGTCGCGCCAAAGAGATCGTCCTCCGCTTCGACCATGGCGCAATCTACTTTTTTATCGCCGGCAGCTATACCCCGTTCGCGCTCGGCGCGCTGGGCGGCGCAAGCGGCTGGACCATGTTCGGTCTGGTGTGGTCGCTGGCGCTGGCCGGCGCGGGTCTGAAGGCGTTCGACCGGCTCGCGCACCCCTGGTTGTCCACCGCCTTGTACCTCGCGATGGGCTGGCTGGTCCTGCTGGCCGCCTTGCCGCTGGTCGACCGCGTGCCGAGCGCGGTGGTCGGCTGGTTGCTGGCCGGTGGCATCGCCTACAGCGCAGGCGTGGTGTTTTTCGTGCTTGATTCGCGCCTGCGTTACGCGCATGCGGTGTGGCATTGCTTTGTCGCCGGCGGCACCGTATGTCATTTCCTCGCGGTATTGAGCTTTGGAGTCTGAGTGGCAACAGCAAGCCGCCTGGATTTACGGATCGCCCGGCCAGCATCTCATGTGCGCCCGGGCAGCATCTCATGTGCGGCCAGCGCAATCAATGCAGGATGGGTTGCGCCGCCACCTCATCGCGACCGGCGCGCAATGCGCGCAACTCGGTCGCCTTCGCGC
>ENA-ORBV01002351-ORBV01002351.1-microbial-mat-metagenome-genome-assembly--contig:-NODE-2351-length-40039-cov-8.991267_pt1 | contig 40039 bp, 35 predicted proteins | sample MGYA00237777_ERZ505514 | MGnify/ENA primary metagenome ERZ505514 (study PRJEB26160, sample SAMN06269048) | microbial mat metagenome | isolation source: Oligotrophic lake microbial mat | place... | reverse complement strand
TTTTTCCGATGATCGCTTGAACGTGCGGTTGAAGATGTTGGTCAGCGGCCTGGCGGTGGACCCAAGTAGGAGTTTGCTGCTGGAAGACCTCGCCGAGCATGGCGGCCTTCCGAAGTTCGTGGTGCGTGAGTTCGAGGAGTATTTGCGCTGCGGGCTCTTGTCCGCAGGCTGCCTGCACCTCGTTTGCCGCAGCTGCGGCCACTCGCAACTCGTAGCTCTCTCCTGCAAACGCCGTGGATTTTGCCCCTCCTGCCTCGGGCGCCGCATGGCCGATACTGCGGTTCACCTTGAGCAGCAGGTGTTGCCGCGCGTACCCGTGCGTCACTGGATTTGCTCTTGGCCTGGGGCTTGCGTGCGCTGCTCGGCTATGACCGCGTCCTCGCGGCGCAAGTCGTGAATGCCTTCGTGCATGAGCTCCGAACGCACCACCATCTCCCGGATCGCGGGTATGTACCAGCGGATGCTCACGCCGCACCAAGAGTTCGAAGTATTCCGTTCCCTCGGCGGTCAGATGCAGCGCCTGCGCGAACCTTTGCGCCATCTCGTGGGTGATGTTGCGTTTGCCATCGATCACGAGCTTCAAATAGTTGGGAGAGAGCAAGCCAGCGCGCCGCGAGAATGCGCGGTATGAGAGCTTTTTAAGCCGCTTCCCTTCGGCATAGGTGGCACGAAGAAACTCGCGATAGTCGAGGTAGTCGAATACATTCGCTAATGGCTCCTCGCTCATGCGGAGTCAGCCTAACATAGGCCACTTAGTGTCACCAGCGAGAGACGACTGGTTTCTGGTGGTCCAGACTGCATTCGTATTCTTGAGAATACATGAGTCTGTCTTGGCCGTCGCCAAACATCAGAATTGAAAATATACGAAAGGCACCGATTCGCCGGTGGCGAGCTGCTTAATCGCGAATGCAAACAGCAAGAGCACCAAGGCTTGGCCGATAGCTGGTAAGCGAATGAATCGTGTCTGGAGCTGTTGGAAGCGCAGCTTGGGTACGTAGTGGCTGGCCAGCCCAACGCCGAGCACCAGCAGCAGCTCGCCGTGCAAATTCGCATGGTCCCACGTGAAGCCCGCCACTCTTTCGAGGATCAAGCGCGCCTGGCCGAACGAACTGGCCCGGAAAAATACCCATCCGAGGCAAACTAAATGAAAGGTGAGGATCACCTTCAGCACGTGGCTTGCCGAGAGTCTCGAAGCTGCCGGTTCGGAGGGTGCGCCCGCTGTTTTTCCTCCGAAAGCTCGCGTGACGGCGAGTGCAGCCCCGTGGAGCCCGCCCCAAACCACAAACGTAAGGCTTGCCCCATGCCACAGCCCACCGAGCAGCATCGTGAGCATCAGATTCACGTAAGTGCGGAACGCGCCCTTACGGCTGCCACCTAACGGAATGTACAAATAATCGCGCAACCAAGTAGACAGCGAAATGTGCCAGCGCCGCCAAAAATCCGCAATATTGTGGGCTTGATACGGCGAATCAAAGTTCACCGGAAAGCGCACGCCCAAGAGCAGCGCCGAACCGGTAGCAATATCGGTATAGCCCGAGAAATCGCAGTAGATCTGAACGGCATAGGCCACAATTGCAGCATAACATTCCACGCTTGAGAATAAGAGCGGAGCGTCGAAAACTCGGTCTATCAAGTTAACGGCTAAGTAATCTCCAACAGCCATTTTCTTGGCGAGCCCTTTGGCAATCAGGAACAGCCCTTCGCTGCCTGCTTCTGCGCTAAAGCGCCCGCGCTCTGAAAGCTGGGGCAACAGATCACGGGGGCGCACGATCGGGCCGGCGACCAGGTGCGGAAAGAAAGCCACGAACGTGAGGTATTCAAAGTAGTTTTTGTGCGGAGTGAGCTCTTTCCTGTAGATGTCGATCACATAGCTCATCGACTCAAAGGTGAAGAAGCTGATGCCGACAGGCAGCGCGATCTGGAGCGCCAAATCGGGCGGAGCAAAGCCCATAGCGCCGGCGGCGCTTCTGGCGATCTCGACCCCAAAGTTGAAGTACTTAAAGACTCCGAGCACGCCCAAATTGAGGGCCACCGTCACGCCCAGCAACAGCTTTCGGTTCCGATCGGACTCGGCCCGCCCGATCGCTCGCCCCAGCAACCAGTCAATGGTCGAGGAACCCCAGATGAGCGGTAGGAAGCGCCAATCCCAGTGCGCATAAAACGCGTAGCTCGCGCCCAGGAGAAAGAACAACCGCAGCTTTCTCACACCCACTAACAGCCAGCTCACCACGAAGACCGCGGCGAAGAACTTGGCATAGTCGAGAGTATTGAAGAGCACCGAAAAGGACCGAGGAGCCTAAGAACGCTCACCTTATTCCGGCAAGCGGGAAATCCGAGGGGGTTTCTCAAAGTGAGATGCTTTGTGGGTGGAAATACCGCGAAGAACCCGAGACGAGATGAGAAGGATCGGGTACGCTTCCCCGATCATGGAAAAGCGCGAAAGTAAGCGTCCGTCACACTTCCCTTCCGCAGTTGCTGGTATGGCGATGGGTGCCGTGGCGCCTTTCCTTGGCGGCTGTGGGGCCTCGGATAGCCAATTGCCGGCCGCCGCTGAGATGAGTTCTTCGTCCAATCCCCAGGTCGCTGCTGTCGAGGGCAAGTGTGAAGCTGGAGCGGTTCGGCACTGCAAGGTGATTCGTGCTGAATTTCAGGGGATCCAAAGCTGTTTCGATGGAGCGCAGATGTGCTTCGATGGCGCGTGGAGTCCTTGTGGGGATCCGGCAGATGTGTTGCCCCCGGGTGTGGTCATGCCCGCCGCGGCTCCCGCCAAGTAATCAATCGAATTGCCGCAAGCTGAAGCAAGCTTTTAGCCGGGAAGCTCGCGCGCGACGGGAAGCTCGAGCAAAAACCGTGCGCCCTCGGTGTACTTCGGATCCAGCGAGATCGTTCCCTGAGCTGCCTCTACAAGTCCACGGCACACGGCCAAGCCAAGCCCGGTGCCTTTTCCCACCTCCTTGCTCGTGACAAAGGGCTCGAAGATCTGGTCGCGAATTTCAGCGGGCACGCCAGAGCCTGAGTCTTCTATCGCCAGCACCACGCGCGAGCTCTCTTGCCTGGCGGAAACATGGATCACCCCCGCGCCAGCACAGGCGTCGGCCGCATTGAGCAGCAAGTTCAATAGCACTTGTACGAGCTGCTCGTGAGAGGCGTTGACCTCAGGCAACCCTGCCGCGACTGCCTGTGTCACCTGAATACCTTTGAATGCGGTTTGTGGTGCGAGCAATGCCAGGGTGTCGCTGAGGGCTTCGGACACGCTGCCGGACTGAACCTCTTGGTCAGCTGCCTGCGTGGGGCGAGCGAACTGCAGCAGGTCGCGCAAGATCTGGTGAATGCGTTCCGTCTCTTTGCGCATCCGTTGCACGAAATCGCGTTGCTCAGTCGCGTTCAGCTGATCCGAAAGGATGAGTTCTTGCAGGCCCAAAATGGCCGCAATCGGATTGCCGATCTCGTGGGCCAAGCCGGCAGCCAGGCGCCCCACAGAGGCTAAGCGTTCGGATCGGATCAGCCGTTCCTGAGCCTCTTTCAGGCTTTCGGTGGCGCGTTCAACTTCTTCAACTTTCTTGCGCAGGGCCTCCTCGCGACCGACCAAATGCTCCGTCATGGTGGCCAGGCTTTGATTCAATTCGCTCAGCTCGCTGGAGCCGCCGAGCGGAGCCGAAAATTGTCGTGCGCCCGAGGCCACTCGTTTGGCAGCACGCCCGAGCTCATCCAACGGGCGTACTAAGAAGTGCGTGAGGGCAATGTAGCTGGCTCCCAGCAGAAGCAGTGCAAACAGGCCCATGTAGAGCGCGATGCTGCGTAAAAGTGGCGCTGGCGACGACGCTGGGGTCGGATTTTGTACCGTTACCAGCCCGAGGGATCCAAAGTGCGCGCTCGTGAGCACGCGGCCGAAGATAACCTGTTGCGTTTCAGCACGTTCCAGAGGCTTGAGAGCTTTGGGACAGAGATGGGTGTCGCGTCGTTCACCGAGACGGAGCGAACCTTTGCCGTGCGCGTCGTAAACGCAGACTGCGGCAAATGTTTCCAAGGCATGGCTCTGAGCGAGCAGCTTCGCGTTGATGGCTGGCTCCTCCAGATGAGGTCCACTCGGTTGCGCGGCTAGGATCTGGCCGAGTGAGCGTGTGGCAGCCAGAGCGTCGGCGTTGGCGACCCGTTGGAAGGCCACACTGGTGTAGGTGCTGACCGCAAAAAAGAGAGGGATGAACGCCAAGAGCGTGACGACGCCGAGCAGTAGCAACACTCCGAGCCTTAATCCGGCCTTCACGCTTGATTCTCCAGAACTTCGCAGTTTACGGGGTGAGCGCGCGGCGTCCAGAAAGTGGGCCCAGGCGCTTCGGCTCTGTTAGGCACTGAAGACCATGGATCCCCTTGTACGCGGGACGTTACGGCTACAGGAGCTCTTAGCGAAGGCTTCTGGTGCGCTGCTAGGCTGCGTGTTCGCCGTGGGCCTTTGGGCATGGAGCTTGGAGTATTTCCCCAACTGGCTCGCGCTCGGTCTGCTGGGCTCCTGGCTGCTCTCGACCGCGTTTCATCTGCGCGCCCGCCACGATGGCTTGCGCACCGATCCGAGCGCGCGCTTCGACACCGCACTCTTCTTTCATTTGGCGGTGGGCCTGTATGCGCTGGTGTTGCTACTGCCGGGAGGCCTGTCGGGCCCCTACCATCCGCTCGTTTACGCATTGGTATTACTGGCAGCGGCTTTCGCGCGTCGGGGACCGGCCATCGCAACGGCGGTGTTTGTCGTGCTTCTGGAGGGTTGGCTGCGCGTCGCTCACGCCGACTCGGTGAGCGCTTTGCCGGTGCATGCGGGTTTGGTGGCGCTCTTCACGCTCACGAACGTTTTGGTGTTTCGGGGCGAGGTCACGCGTGTGCGCCAACTCTCACGGCGCCGTGTCGAAGCCGAGATTCTGAAAATGAAAGAATCGGCGCGTTCGTTCCGGCTCGTTGGGTCGGCCTCGGTGGCGCCGGGTGGTCACACGTCCGCGGTGGCGAGCGACGAAGCGCGGTTGCTCCAATCGGGAGTCGACGAGATCGGGCAGGCATTGAAATTTGCGCTCGATTTGCTGCGCAACTCACTCAACCTGAAGACAGCCGTGTTGCTGTGGCTGGATCCATCCGGCAGCCAACTCACGGTTCAAGAAGTTTCAACGCTGGAAGATTGCATCGAGCCGGGTCCCTTCAGTGCCCGGGATGGATTGTGCGCTGCAGCTTTGCTCAAAGCAGAACCGATTTCTGTTTCGGGCGCGCGTGCCGAAAATCACACTCCCTACTACGCGACACCCACCGGGGTCGGGGCGGTTTGCGCGGTGCCAGTGATCGAGCAGGGCCAGGTGCGTGGGATCTTGATGGTCGATCGGGCCGAGCGAGCTCCCTTCTTGCCCGAAGAAGAACAACAGCTGGTGATCGCCACTCATTTCATTCTGCGCGCGATCCAAAACGAGCGCGTGTTTGTGCACTTGGAACGCACCAAGGCTGAGCAGGGCAAGCTGTATCGAGCTTCCGGGAAGTTAGCCGCAGCCCGCACCGAAGCCCAGGTGATCGAGGTGGGCGTCGCTGCCGCGCGTGAGGTCGCTTCGTTCGATTTTGCTGTGGTAACACTGTATCATCGCGATACGGCTGAGCATGAAATCTGCGCAGTGAGCAGCAAAGACTCCGAAGCGCTGGTGGGCAAGCGCTTCCGCCACAACTCGGGCCTTGTTTCGATGGTGGTTGCCAACAGCCATGCGTTGCCACTCCGCGGGCAATACGACCCTTCGCGCCAGATCGTTTTTTCTCGCACGCTGAAGCCGCCTCCCTTGCCTTCGCTGCTCGTGCTGCCGCTCTTGGTGCATGGCAGGCCACTAGGAACGCTGGTACTCGGTGCCGAGCGCGCTCATGCGTTCGGCGATTCCGCACGCCCGACACTCGAAGTGCTGGCGAGCCACATCGCCGTTTCACTCGAAAATGCACGGCTGCTCAAACGCCTCGAAGAAATGGCCACCACCGACGGACTCACCGGGCTCTTTAATAAGCGCGCACTCACCGAAATCGCCCAGCAGAAGCTCAGAAGCGCCGAGCGCTTCAACAAACCACTCAGCCTTTTGATCTGCGATATCGACCACTTCAAGAAGGTGAACGACACCTACGGCCACGACGTGGGCGACATCGTGATTGCAGGTTTTGGTGACGTGTTGAAGCGCGTTAAGCGTGACATCGACGTCGTGGGCCGCTTTGGCGGCGAAGAGTTTGTTGTGGTGTGCGAAGAAACCGATCAGGCCGGCGGTGCGCTCTTGGCGGAGCGGATCCGGCAAGAAATCGAAGCCAAGGTTTTCCACACGGACGGGGGACAACTACAGGTTACCTGTTCGGTAGGAGTCGCCACTTTTCCGGGCGCTGGCCGCACTTGGGAAGCCATCTTCAAGTCAACCGATGAGGCGCTTTACAGTTCAAAACGCACTGGCCGTAATCGCGTAACAATCTGGACACCAAAGCTTCAAGGCTGCGCGGCTTAGAATCAGCAGGACCAGATTTCACGCCCGCGACGCCAGCACTACACCAGAAAAAAATCCATGTTGGCGGCCTTTGCCGCGGCACCATCCGCATCCGGACGATCGCCAATCACCAGGCATTTTTCAGGAGAAACGCCCAAGAGCTGTGCGGCGCGCAAGTATCCATCGGGCTTGGGCTTCAACTGCGACGGCCCATTCGCCTCGCCGTTGGCCACCACGACCTCGAACAGCTCTGCACAACCCAACGCTCGAAGCTTTTGCGCGGCAGGATAGTCACTCACGAGGGCCGTTCGCCCTCCCAATGAGCGATAGGCAGCGATCTCGGCGATGAGCGTTTCACGTCGAAAGAGCTTGAGCCACTTGAGGGGCCGCTCAATCATCCAGCGTGTCGTGAGGCGTTCAATCTCTGAAACAGAACGGCCCGTCGCGGTGGCGGTGCGTTCAAGCTGGGTGGTGTAAGGAGCGCTTCCGCTTGGCGGATCGATGCGCAGGCGCTCATGCTCGTGGCGAAACTTGCGCAAGGTTGGCGCATTCCAAGCACCGAACAAGCTCAGCTCGGATAGCATTGCAAGTTTCAACCAACGGGCATGGTAGAGCGTGCCGTCTAAGTCAACCAACCATGCGGCGTGCCGGCTCAGATCTTTTGGGGGGAGCTTCACTACGAACGTTATACACCTACCCGCGCTTCGGCGGCCGTGTCGACTGCGTGTGCAGCGTGCCGCCGGCTCGATTCAAGGGCGGGGGTGGATTGCTGATGCGCTGCATGCTCGAGAGTGACACGGAAGTGGTCACGTTGGTGATCTGCGAGTAGCCGCCGCTCGGGCGACCGGGCGACAAAGAGGCTCGCGCGGGAATGGCCTTCGGAGGGAGCGTCTCGGCTTCGGGGGGCTCAGAGGCCAAGCGTACGGGCACGGCGGGGCCACGCGAACTTGACCAAGGACCCGAGCCTCGGCTTTGCAGGCTATCTCCAAGAAACCTGAGGAGGCTAATTTCAGATGTTTCGGCCAAGTTACGGGCCTTCGATCCAAAAGCCGTGGCAGATGCGGTGCGGACCGCGGGCACTGGGTGCATCGCGTTGGCCACCAGCGTTACTAAAGCTTGAGGAGCTTTCGGCTCCAGATCGCTCAAGATTTGGGTTTCCCCTGCTGCGGCCAGAGCCAGGAGTGCTTCACCGGTGGCAGCGTACGGCAATTCCCCAGTCAAAAGAGAGAAGAGGACGGCACCCGCTGACCAAATATCGGAACTTGGAGAGGGTTGCTCGCCTCGGATCACCTCGGGGGCGATGAAGGGCATCGTTTGCCAAGGAGCACCGAGCTTGAGCGCCGATATTGCCGCGATCCTGAGCGGGCTGAGGCCCAAACCCCGGATTTTGAACGAGCCATCTTCACCCAGAAAGATGTGATTCGGCTCAACCAAGCCGTGTGCGATGCCCGAAGCGTGCGCCACCGCCAGGGCTGAAAGCAGATTGCCGATAACCCGCAGCGCTTCCGAAGGCGGGATCGTTCTTCCACGCCGCCTCACGAGATCGCCCAGGGATTCACCCTCACCTAACTCATTGCTGATGAAATACGGCAGACCCTCATCCGTAGTCCCTGAATCCTGCACAGAACCAAACGCAGGCACGTTGAGCGCATTCGGTGTTTGCGCCGCAAGAATGAAGCTTGTGTTGAATGTGCCCAAGTTGGCAAGCTCAGGATTCAAGATATTGGCTTCCACCACGCGCCCCGAAGTGCTCGCAGCGAAGTAGGAAGCGCACAACTCATCCAACGCGATCAATTGCCCCAGGCGATACTTCTGGCCAAGCCATAAGCCTTCGCGCCGGCGGGCGCGTTCTAGCTTGGTGGGGTCTTGGCTCAAGGGAGGCTCCAGGTACGAGGTGAAAGCTTGACGTGTGAACGGTCAGCGCCTGGCACCTCGTTAGGGCCTCCGTCGCAGTTGGCAATCTACTCACACCTGCGCACTTGTCATGCTTATCGAACAAATGACTATTCAGCTTCCAGTGGAGGCGGAGCCAGCGAGAGACCTGCCGGCAGATCATGCTCAAATTGATCCAAGCGTGCGTCACCCTCAATCAAAACGAGGTGACGCAAGGCTTCGCCGTAGCTCTCGGGCAACTCAAGCTCAGCGAATTTGGCCAGCACGCGTTCGCGAATCGGGTCAGAAACCTCTCGGGTTCTGTCCCCCGTGATACGGCACAGCTGTAGCGCTGCGCGCGGTGCTGTCTTGATTTGGTCCCATTTCTCCCGAAGCAAGTGATCGGCCCAGCCCTCAGCGATCCGTCCCGATACGGCGTAGTGCGCGCTCGCATAGCTGGGCACGCGAGCCCCAATCCGCCCCACGGCAGCCCACAGCTCCGGACTCTTCTTCGTCCAGGTTCGCTCAATCAGCCAGCCACCGAGAGCTGCGCGCTCGGCCTGGGGCACTCGTTCGAGCCAAGCCCCGAGCTCGATCATTTCGTTAGAGAGGACAGCCTTGAAGCCTTTGGGCTTTTTCAACTGAGCGTCTTCCGTTGCGACGAAAGGATCGATGAGTGTGCGTATTTGCTTTTGTGTGTTGGCGCCCAAGCCTCCTGCGATCCTGCGCCAAGCTATCCAGAACGCCTGCCAGTTGCGCGGCTCTTGTCCAAAGCTTGCGCCCTCTTCAAAGAGGGGTTCCAAAATGGCGACACGGCCTGGGTCGAGCACGTGCCCAAAGCCTGGGCGCAAGCAAAGCCCAGCTAACATCCAAAACACGCGTTCGTGTTCCGCAGATCGTCGGCGTGCCGCAAATTTCGGACCCACCACATCAAACAGGGCGCGACACACTTTGAGGTCCCAGCTGCGTCTCTCGCCAAATAGCTTTTCCAGGTTGCGGAAGAGATCGCGAACTTCGCGATCTTTCACATCGCTGCGCCCTTTTCCGAACACGCGCTGGATGGCTTCGCAGGCTTCGTCGAGCTTCCTTTTTTCCGTGGTGGCTGCGCTCCGCGGTGGTGCTGAGACGCGCTCGCTCGGGCCGCTTTCTAGCGATTCCGGGGCTGTTTTTGGGCCTTCTTGGCCGCGCAGCTCAAATTGAAGTTCGAAGCGGCGCTGCGTCTCCGGGTCAACGCAGGCTATTTCAAGCGTACCGAGTGGTGTGAGCAGACCTTCGAGCTGGACCTGGACAGCGGAAGCCTGGGCACTTTCGAAGCGCGTAGCGACGGGCGGTAGCAGTTCGAAGTGCTCGCCAGCGGCCTCCACGATTTGTCCAGGAGCGTGAACCTGCAGGGCGTTGCTGGCATATAGATCAAAGCGCACGGTGCTGCCCGTTTGCAGTTGTAGACCCGGCACTTCTGCGATCTGCAATTCTCCTTCTTTGGCGCCTCTTGGTACCACGCACACGGCGCCTTTCTTATGAGTTGGGCTAGCAACTCCCACGTAGTAGCCGTGCGCTGCTCCACTTGAGATCCGAAGCCCCTGTCCGAGGAGTGCGAGGCCATAGCGCACCGCGCCTTCAGCGACCGCATTGTCGATGGAGGTCGAGCGCAAACAGAGCGGTTTGAGCGTGCTCGACCAGGAACTCAAGATCTCCAACACGCGCTCGGTGATGGACTCGGAATGAAAGACACCGCCATTGAAAAGCACAGCATCCGGGGCCAAAAAGCCCTGCGCCTGCTGCGAAAAGAAGCTGGCTAAATGCACGCTCACACGCGGTTCACGCTCGTAGGGCAATCCGAATCCCGACAAGCCAGCCTTGGAGCGTGTGGGCCGAGCCGTGAGATCGGCTCTCGGGAAGAATCCTTCCAGTACCAGGTTCTCGACCTCCGCTCGGGCGAGCGCAGCTGTGCGCGTATTTTGGAAGAGATTGGAGCCAGAACTGAGCAGCGTGATGGTTTGCTCTTGGGGCGCGTCCGGGCCGAGCAAGCGCTCTTTCGCGGCGTGGCAGGCTTGGTTGAGAGCCGCAAACTGTCCTGGTGCGAGCCGCTCGCCTGGGCCGCAGAAGCGCGCTTCCATGAAATGGGCCAAGGTGAGATCCATGTTGTCGCCGCCCAGCAACAGGTGACGACCCACGGCGATACGCTCCAAGTCGAGCGCACCAGCAGCATTCTGAGAGGCACGGATCAGGCACAGATCCGTGGTGCCGCCACCGACATCGCACACCAAGACCAGAACGCTCGATTTCTCTCGGCTGAATAGGCTCAGCAGTTGTGCTTCCGCGTCGGCACCCAGCGCCGCATAAAAAGCCGCTTGCGGCTCTTCGAGCAAGCGCACCTTGAGTCCGGCAGCCACTGCGGCTTCCACGGTGAGCTTCCGCGCGACCGGATCGAATGAGGCGGGCACCGTGAGAATCACGCTCTGCTCACGGAGCGGCGCCTTGGGGAAAGCTTGGTCCCAGGCGTGGCACACGTGACTCAGGATGAGCGAGGTGGCCGCCACCGGAGATAACTTGAGGATGTAAGAATCTGCGGCCGTCCAGGGCAAGATGGGTTCGGTGCGGCTGACTTGATCGTGGCAAAGCCAACTCTTGGCGGAAGCGATGCTGCGGAGCGGTGCTTCACCCGCGCGCGTTCTAGCAAATTCACCGACCCGCCACGCGGAAGCCTCAGGCGCGGAAACAACCTCAGGCGCGGAAACAACCTCAGGCGCGGAAACAACCTCGGAGATCGGCGAATAGAGGAAAGACGGGAGGCGCGGGAGCGAACTCGTTTCGTCGGGAGCCGTGAGCTGGGGAATGGCGAAGAGCCGTGGGGCCTCTCCGCCAACGCTGTAGGCAACCACCGTGTTGGTGGTCCCGAGATCAATACCAACGATGTAGCGCGGGGATTTCATTGAAAGCCGGCGTTGGCCATGCCACAGGCCGCGCTTAGGGGCGAGCGATCTTCAGCGCAAGATAATGCGAACAGTGCATGGGGCCCACGAGACACGTGTACATATTGGGCTCCGGGCATTGTTCAGCGCTCGCGCAGCCGCACGTGTCGATCTTGACGCACGGGCCATAACACGTGCCCACCACCGACGGCACCTCGCCCTGTTCGCAGACGGGTTGCGCCGCGCGGCAACGTATATCCCGCAGATCACAGCTTGTTGCGCCGTTGGTAGCGCCGCCGATTGGCGTGCTTCCTTGGCCGCCACTGCTGGTCGCCGGGGCTCCGCCACTTGCTACAGCACCTCCCAAGTTTGCGCCTTGCCCACCAAGCGCCGAATGGGAGCCTCCCACTACCGCGACGCTGCCGCCACTTGCCGAGCTCGTGCCACCGCTCACCGTCACGCTACCGCCGGTTGCGGTGCCGCCACCGATTGAGGTTTTCCCACCCGTTGCGTTGGCTCCGCCACCGGCGCTCGAGCCGCTACCCGTTCCGTTGGGTGCTCCGCCTTCCAAATCCGTGCCCCCGCAAGCAGCAGCAACGAGTAGCGAAAGGGCAATGGGAGCGTACTTCATGAGCCTTGCTTAGCGTTGGCGCACGGTGGCTGCAAGCCGCCTTATGCCTCGCGAACGCTCAACTCGATCTTGAAGCGTTCATCTTTGCTGAGTGGCTCAAGCGGCACGGCTTCTAACAATAAAGTTCCAATCGCAGTGACACTGGCTGTCATGCTCACCGGCACCAAGCTCCCTGCTTGTCGACCTTGGCTTGGAAATGTGATTTCGATCGGGCTCAGCTCCACAACTTCTTGGCTCGACCAACTCATCAACTCCGCACCCAGCAAATCGCTCCGGCGCACACTCGAACCGAAAAATCGGAATGTGACGGGCTCGCCGACCACTACGGCCAGCTTCTGGGGGAGCACCTGAGGCAGCGCGCCTTCTTCGATGCCAAACGGTGCCACGCACACGAGCGTGATGGGTGGCTCCATGCCTGGAATCGCGGGCATCGGACTCTCCATTCCCACGTAATAGGCCTGTGCCGTACCGCCAACAATGCGTAGGCCTCGTCCCCGTTTCGCGAGCGCATAGAAAGCAGCACCGCGAGCCACCGCCAGATCCAGATCCGCCCCCTCAAGCACTCGTACAGCGGGCTTTCCAAGCTCCGAAAGCCAGCTGTTCAAGGTTTCAACCAAGCGTTGCTTAATGGCGGGGCTCTTGAAAACGCCGCCGTTGAACAAGACCGCGCTTGGGCACAGCAGCTCCAGAGCGGAGTTATCCTGGAGTGCTCCCGCTTGACGCCGCAGGAATGCGGCGAGGTGCTTGGTGATGGCGGGCTCGGCCGCGTAGGGCAAACCGAGTTGGGAGAGCCCCATGCGTGCACGCGTTGCGGGCTCGGCGGTGTGCGGCACGCTTGGGAAGAATCCTTCCACAATTTGCGCTTCGGCTTCGCTGCGCAATAGCTCCGAGCTGAGTGCGCCAGAGAAGAGCGACGAACCGCGCGCCGGTAGCGATACAGACGCGCGCTCGGCTGGGTTTTCGCCGAGCAGCGCTTCCTTGGCATTCCTTGACGCATGCACGAGAGCCTGTAGTTGCCAATTGTCCAGCTCCTTGCCGGCTGCTCGGAGCTTTTGGGCAACGCTGTGCGCGAGCGCCCAATCCATGTTGTCGCCACCGAGCAGAATGTGATCGCCCACGGCGATGCGCCGCAACTGAAGCTCGCCGTCGTCGCTTTCCACCGAAATGGCAGAAAAATCAGTGGTGCCGCCACCCACATCGACCACGAGCACCACATCACCCAGCTTGATCTGACGCTGGAAGCCCGTGCCCGCCGCATCGATCCAGGCGTAGAGCGCCGCTTGCGGCTCTTCCAACAACGTCAGATTCTCAATGCCCGCTGCATACGCTGCTTCCACCGTAAGATCGCGCGCCGCTGCATCGAACGAGGCCGGCACGGTGATCACTACCTCTTGCTCAGCGAGGCTCAACCCCTCCGCCTGGTGAGCCTGAGCCCAACTTTCCGCCAGATGATCGAGATAGCGAAACGAAGCTTCGACTGGCGAGATCTTTTCAATTTCTTCCGGTGCCCCGAGCGGCAAAAGTGCACTTCGCCGGTCGACCCCGCTATGCGAAAGCCAACTCTTGGCGCTCACCACAACTCGGCCTGGAACTTCCGCACCACGCTCGCGCGCTAGGTTGCCCACAGCAAAGCGCCGAGCTGCATCCCAGGGCAGCGCCAAGTTCCCTTCAGCATTGTGTGCGAAGTAGAGAAAAGAAGGCAAGAGGGGCTTCGCTTCCAAGCTCACGGCGTTGCCAAGCTGCTGGATGGGCACGATCACCGGTTTGGCGTCGGGTGTCGTCAAGTCGACTTCGGCGAACGTGCAATGGGTGGTACCGAGATCGATTCCTAGGGCGTATTGGGGTGACACTGGTGCCTTTCTGCTTACATGCGTGGCTTTGCCTGGTGGCATAGTGGGGCTCGGCGCGTCTCACAACTCGCCCTGGATTTTCTCTGAAACGGGAGCAACCTTATAGGACGCCATAGCCGTGCCGTAGCTTGACGGCAGCGCTGTATCCCAAGTGGCGTTGAATCTGGTTGTTCGCTCCCATGCCCACTCGCACGTCTTCTTGCCGCAGGTCCTCACGTTCGCTACGTGTGCGACTGTTGGCTGCGTGTTTCAGTGCGGTCGCGCTGGCAAGTTGCGGACGCGGACTCCAAGCGGGGCCGCAGATCCGTGAGGTGTCGCCGGCGGTGATCGTTCGGGGTGCTCCGCGCACGGTGTCGATTTTGGGCGACAATTTCTTTGCGGTTGCCAACGTGGATCTCAGCTCAAGCGACCCGATCGCCGTGGCACGAGTCGCCCGCGTCCAGCTCGGGAGAACAGGACCATTCATGGGGGAGGTGAAGCTCGTGGATCCCCACACGGTGACGTTTGTTACGCCGGACACTCTAAAGCTCGGGGTGTACGATGTGCTGCTCTTCACGCCCGCTGGATTCAGCGCGGAGGCCAAGCAGTCGCTCACGGTGAGAATTGATGGCGGCGGAACTGGCGGCGCGTCAGCGTCCGGTGGGGCATCAAATCAAGGCGGAACGGCCGGAGCGTTCTCGTTGGGTGGTGCCCCAGGAGTGCTAACCTGTGGCGGCGCAACCGGAATTAGCTGTTACCAAGAATTGGTTCCCGAGATTGCCGAATGTGTGGATCTCACCGCTCCCGATCCCGCCTATTGCGAAAGCCTGTCTGCCCCCGGCGAAATGGCCGTAGATCTCTCGGACATGGTGAGCGGCGGTGAGCAGCGGATCTACCTCAGGTTCACGATCCCCGCGCAGCCACCCATCCAGAATCTCGCTTCAGCGACGCTCCGGCTGAGAACCTCGACCAACCAATATGCGGCCGGACCCGCCTCCGGGGATGTGTGGAGCGTGGCGCCCTTCGATCTTGCGGGGTTGAGCCAGGTGCCGGCGCTATTAGGTGGTGCACCCATTTCGGCAAATGTCGGCGCGGTGCTTCAGGATCAAGTGGTTAACTGGAGCCTCCCGGTGGGCAGTATCCCTGGGCCGGGTGGCTACTATTTAGGCGTGATTCCCAACAGCATCGATGGTGTTCATTACTACAATCGTCGAAGCGCTGTCCCCCCGCGCTTGATTCTCAACTACGCGCCGTGAGCCGTAGAATCTTTGGGTGCCTGCTGCGCGAAGAGCTGCGTCGGATGGCTATTTCAAGCCGTGCGCTACCAACAGCGCGCCCAGGATGGCGAAGCAGAGCAGCTGGACCGCGAAAAATGTGAAACGCACGAGCACTGCTCGGTTCCGACCGCTGGCGATGTGCGCCAGACTTTGCAGTACGCGCGCCGGCAACACGGTGAACGCCGCTGCCTGAAAGAGCGTTCCGCCGACACTTGTGATGGCGCCGAGCAGCACCAGTGCGCCGAAGATAGGCAAATTCTCCAAGCAATTCAGGTGGGCGCGCATGGAGCGCTGGTAGCGCTCGTTGCCGTGCGGCACGGAGGGATTGAACGAGTTCGGAGCTGCTTCCTTGCGCATGACGGCACCGACGCGGGTGACGCCAATCGTGCTCACCAGCAAAATGAGCGTCCAAAGGGTGAACCCAAGTAATGCCCACTGTGAAAGTAACATGCTGGGGCGCAGCGTACTGGTACAGCGCCTATTGCTACAATAGTTGCGAAGGCGCCGTCTGCGGCATAGAACTTGCTGAAGTTCGGTGGTCGGCGCGCGCTACCGCACGCTTGAGGAGCTTATTACGTGACAACTGCTTTGCGCTCGCAACTCGAAGAAATCGTGCCGCACGAACAGGAGTCGGATGCCAAGGGATGAGCCAGGGTGGTGCGCTCTCTCATGGGTCGTTGGGGTGCTGGTCGCGGCGGGGTTCCTCGCCATGGTGCCGCTTTGGGGACCGGTGATGGTGGCTGCGTGGGCAGCCATCATTGCTCAACCCCTGTATCGACCGCTGGCAAAACGGATCCATCAACGTCAGGGCGCCGCGGCCATGCTTACCGTGTTGCTCGTGATCATCTTTCTGGCACCGTTGCTGGTTGCCACCCTTTCGCTCTCTGGGGCGGCGGTGGAACTCGGTGGGCGCTTGTTCGCTTCCAAAAGCGGCGCTGAAGCGCTCAAAGCTCTGACGGCGGGTGGCGGCGGTGAGGCGTTCGATCTCAAGGCTCTCAAGCTCGAACAGGCTCTTGAGCTGGCACGGAGGCATGGGGCGAGTGCGATGGGAGTCGCCGAGACCCTCTTTGGCGCTGCTACCGTGATCGTGATTGGCGTGGTGGTTTTCACCGCCGCCTTCTATACATTCCTCGTCAAGGGGCCGAGCGCTTATCAGTGGTTCTTGGAGCGCTCCCCGCTGGCTCGCGGACACTCTCATCGCCTGGCCAGCGCTTTTGCGGAGGTGGGGAGAGGCCTGGTCGTCGGAGTCGGGCTCACAGCGCTGGCTCAAGGGGCCGTGGCGACCATCGGCTACGTCGTGACGGGTGTTCCCCAACCCTTGGTGCTTGGCTTGATCACCGTTTTCCTGTCGCTCATCCCGTCGCTCGGTTCGGCTTTGGTGTGGGTTCCGGTTACGGGAGGTCTCGCGCTTTCCGGCCGATCCGGTGCGGCGGTTGCGATGCTGGTGATCGGCTGTTTCGTATCCGTGGTCGACAATTTGATTCGCCCGATGTTGGCGCGCTACGCTAATTTGCGGCTGAATGGACTGGTGCTCTTCATCGCTATGCTCGGCGGTATGACAGTCTTTGGTGCGGGAGGGCTCATCCTCGGCCCACTGTTCGTGCGTTTGGCCGTCGAAGGGCTGACCATGCTCAAGGAGCATAGGGACACTCAGGAGCTGCTCAAAAGTTAGCGGCATAGCCCATGCGCTCATGCACTCATGACATGCGGCCTTCTGCACACGGCTGGGGCAAAACGCGACAACAGCCTTGCCGCATCCGCGAAATCTCGGCTGAGGTGGGTGAACACACACAACGTGGGTGACTGACCTTCCGGCGCTCTTGGCGCTACGCGGTGTAAATCGGCGTTAATCGGCGTTGGCGTTCGAGTCGCAGGTGAGGCTACGCAAGCATACATGGACGACGCTTGGTTCCTGCGTGCATCACAACTCTTGTTCCCGAGCGAGGCCTACGCTACATTGAAAGGTGCTGCGCGTTGGTAGCACTTACTTTGGATAGGGTTGAAGCATGAAAAAGCTTTCGCTGGCTCAGGGGTTGATGGCTGCTGGGCTGGTTGGAGCGTGCTCCGCGGCAGGTAGTGATGGTGGTGGACCGGGTCTGCGCGGAATGTTCGCTGAAGTTGAAAACACCGGCGGCAGCTTCACAACGGGTGGATCCACCAGTGGGATGGGCGGAAAAGCCACGGGTGGCGGCGCGAATGCTGCGACGGGTGGTAAGACCGGTGGCAGCGGGGCGGGTGGGACAGGCGGTTTCAGCTCAGGGAGCGGAGGCACGGCATCTGGCGCGGCCACGGGTTCGGGCGGCATGGGTGGCTCGCTTTCATCGGGTGGGACAAGCGGGAACGGCGGAAGTGGCGGAACCTCCGGAACTGGCGGCACCGCCACAACGGGGGGAAGTGGGGGAACACCGGCGACCGGTGGCACTCCCGCAACAGGTGGCACTCCCGCAACAGGCGGTACTCCTGCAACAGGCGGTACTCCTGCAACAGGCGGCAGCGGTGGTACGCCCGCCTCAGGCTGCGGCGGAAACACCAACGGCCTGGTCGCATGCTGGCTGTTCGACGAAGCCAGTGGCACGACAGCAGCAGACTCGTCAGGTAACAATCACACGCTAACCATGGCGGGCGACGCTGGCTGTGCAACCCTCGGATCGCCCGGAAAGGCTGGAAAACGCCTCACGCTTGGCAAGGGGACACCTCTGTACAACGATTGCAGTGGCGCCGCGAGGAAGGCGAGCGTGAACCTTGGCAGCTTGACTGCGGTCACAGTGTCAGTCTGGGTCAAGAACGAGAGTGGTTCCAATACGTATGACTACCAAGCAGGCATCTTGGAGTTTGAAGGTGTTTTCACGCTAGGTTGGGATACGGACAGCCTTGGTTGGTACGCGGGCATGGGCGAAGCAGCTGAGCCGGAAGCTCCGGCCGGCAACGCCTGGTATCACCTCGCCGCTACGTGGTCCACGGCTAACGGTAAACTCCATCTGTATGTGGATGGCGGCGAGGTTGGCTCTGGAGTTAACGCGACCACCTCGGCGAGCGGAGCGCACCAACTGCTGGTCGGAAGGGTCACCGGTGAAACGCGCGGCTTCAGTGGTGGCATCGACAACCTGAGGATTTACAATCGCGTGTTGTCCGGCGCCGAGATCGATGCGCTCGTTGCGACGCCCTAGCAAGGATCAACTCAGGCTAAAGCCCCCGTAGCTCGAATGTCGTCACCAAGTTGCGCTCCAGCACGGTGACCGACTGGGTCGGCGCCGTGGAGCGCATGTTGTACTTGATCGAAGTTCCGGCCTTCACGACGTCACGCACGACCCGCCTGATCAAGGCCGCCAAGTATTATTTTTTCGACACTGCCCTTGCGGCGCGCCTTCAAGGCTGGAGTCAACCTGAACCGCCGTTAAACAGCCCTGCGGTTGGTCCGCTATTCGAAAATCTGGTTGTCGCCGAAGGCTCGGCCCCAGGTTACTCGAACTCTTGAGCGGATAAAGCAAACGCCCCTGATGAGCCGCACGCACGAGTTCATTTCGATGGGCAACTGACGCGCGGTGGGAGTAGGGTCGTGGTGGCGACCGATGAGCGAATCCCCCCTGCCTGAATACGACCCCCAATTGTCGGGGTTTCATCAGGTATATGAGCGTGAGCTACTCGCCATCGTCAATGAGCTACCACTCAAGGCCGACATGCGCGTGCTCGACCTCGCCTGCGGCGACGGATTCTACACGCGCCGCATTGCGGACCGGTTGGGCGCGGACGGGTTCATCACCGGCGTGGACATCAGCCCAGCCTACCTCTCTGAAGCCAAGCTCGCGGTTGGCGAGGGTGGGTGTGCCAAGGTCGATTTCGTTGAGGCGTCGTTCGATCGATTGCCATTTCCGGACGGCACGTTCGATCTGGTGTGGTGCGCCCAGAGTCTCTACACACTTTCTGATCCCGTCGTCGCCATCCGGCATGTGGCCCGGGTGCTTCGACCGGGCGGCATCGTCGCCGTGCTCGAGAACGACACGCTGCATCAGGTGTTTTTGCCGTGGCCTGTCCGTCTTGAGCTGCCCCTGCGGGCAGCCGAGCTTCGATCGCTTCAGGAGGGAAGCGGGAACTCGAGCAAGTATTACGTCGGCCGGCGGCTTCCAGCGATCCTCGCCGCAGCCGAGCTCGAGCCGTTGCGCATGACGACTCACGCATTCGACCGGCAAGCGCCCTTGAGCGAGGCCGAACAAGAACTCTTGCAGCGTTACCTGGAAGAGGTATCGGAGCGCGTCGCACCGTATCTCGAGCCCTCGTTGCTCGAGGAGCTGCGTCAGCTCGTCTCTCCGGAGTCGCCCCAGCATCTGCTTGGGCTGCCGTATCTCACGATGACGTGGTTGAACGTTTTGGCCATCGGCCGAAAGCGTGGGCGCTAACGCAACGCCCGCATTACCGATCAGTGTCCAGACTTATACGCCTTCGGGGTGACGGTTGCTTTCCAATTGGGCAAAGGTGCTACTTGCCGCTGGAACGGCCTGTGCGCCAGGCCAAGCTTGGCGAGTGGCGCGGCTGCCGCTTGCTCCAGGGAAGGCGCAGGGGTGAGCGTGATTCTTACCTAACGCTTAGGGCGTTCCAGCCAGCCGTTTAAATACAAAAAGCTAGTTAGCAGCAAAGCCACCACCAGCATGACAACGAGAGAAAACGGATAGCCGTAGTACCAACGCAGCTCGGGCATGTTAAAGGGAGAAACGGAGGGATCGAAGTTCATTCCATAAACGCCCGCCACGAAGGTGAGTGGAATAAAAATGGTCGAGATAATGGTTAGAAACCGCATCACTGAGTTGGTGCGGTCAGCCGCCATGGAAAGGTAAAGATCCATCAGTGTACTCGTGACTTCACGCTGCGAATCGATCGTGTCGAGCAGGCGATTGGCGTGGTCGTAACAATCTCTGAGGTAGGGCAGCGTTTCTTTGCGGAAGAGTTGGAGATCGTTGCGTTGCAGAACCATCACTAAATCGCGTGTTGGCCCGATAATGCGTTTTAAAAGCAGCACGTCGTGCTTAGCGCTGAGCACACGTTCTGGTGCAGTCTTAGGAACGGACGTGACGATTTCATCCTCGAGCAGTTGTAGGCGCTCATCCATCCAATGGGTAATGGGGAAATAATGGTCAATCACGGCATCTAGAATTTCGTAAGCTAGGTGGTCCGCGCTTGCGGCCCGCACTTGGCCGCGCCCGGCTCGCAATCTTGCGCGGAGCGGCTCAAGGCAATCCCCCGGGTGATTCCCCTGAAAGGTGATAACGAATTTTTTGCCAAGGAACATCGCAAGCTGTTCGGTTTCAAGAACGCCGGCGTCGTTGTGAAGCATTCTAACGACGATAAACTGGTGATCGTCGTAGGTTTCGACTTTGGGCCGTTGTTCACCATTGGCAACATCTTCAAGGGCGAGGGCGTGCAATCCAAGATGGTCACTGAAAAACTTCAGTGCGGCCTTATTGCAGTGATCCTCCAAGTTCACCCACACCACGGGCCACGCTGTGAGCAACTGCGCCACTTCGTTGACGTCAGACGTCGCAAATTCAAGGATCTTATGTTCAGAATACGCCATCACGTTAAACGTCCCCAGCTTAACGGTGGGTGCTGTGAGGGCGTCCGGCTCTGGGTAACTAGTGTCGGGTGTAGCCTGATCGTTCCGCGCCTGGGGAGGTCGGGTCGGAGGCCTTGAGTTTAGGTAGGAGCTCTTCTTTTTTGCTCGGGGCCTCATGCTGCCAACGTAGCCTTTTTATGCGGGCCTTAGGCTGCTCTTTCAGGCTTTCTGTTCAACTGCCACAGCGTGCACGAACACGCGAGATTTCACGAACTGAGATGGCTTAAGCGACCCGGCAAGGCGAGCCGGATGTCCATCCGGCACGCAAGGCAATCTAAGTGCCAAAATCGGCCGGAAGAAAGACCCGGCCATCTAGCCAAGCGCGAGCTGAATCCTTCGAGCGCGACCCCGTGGAGACGCGCGACCGCCCGTGCCTTCCGAAAGCATCAATCTCGTAGATCGGAAGGGTCGTTGCGACATCTCCGAGGAGCCGGCGCAGTGAATAGCGCGTCGCGCGCGCTCGCACCACTACCAACAAGGAACCTTGATGTCGGGCGACCAATCTTGAAAGGGTGGCGTGTGAGACCCCGAGCTGATTTTCGAGTTCAGCTGCGGGTCAATAATATAGAACGGATTTGAGAGGGAGCACCCTCGCCACCCGAACCGCTATCCCAAAGGCAGCGCGATCGCCTCGAGTCGAACGTAGCTCGCCTCCATCCCGTGCTCCATACCCGTTGCGAGCATCGCCGCTCGCGTTTCGGCATCCGGCAGTGTCATGCGCATCGTGATCAAAGTTCCCGCACCTTCTTGGGTGAACTTCGTTTCGATGTGATTGTCCGGTGTGGGATCGGGCAAATGCATGCGCTCGATGTGAACAATTCGGCTGAAGGGTTCCAGCTCAAGGAACTCACCCGTTAGATAGAACCCTGCTCCCTTGCCATCCGACCACTCGTAACGAATCTTCCCGCCTGGGTGCGCCTCATTGACGCAAACGGGCATGGTCCAGCCCTCAGGCCCCAACATCCATTGCCGGATCAGCTCGGGTTCAACATGGGCTCGATACACCGCCTCGGGTGATGCCGCGCAATATCGGGTTACAACTACGTATCGATCGCCTTCGGTCGCGAGATTGAGCTTGGTCATCGTGTGTCCTTTCGTTTCATGTTATCGCTTCGACTCATTGCAGCCAGTACGGTGTCCAGGCGGTCGTAGTTGGCCTCCAGCGCAGCGCGGAGCATCGAAAGCCACTGATCGATGGCGTCGATGCCTGCAGGCGCTAATCGGCAGGGGCGTTTGGCACCGTCGACGCGGCGAACAATCAACCCCGCACCCTCGAGCACCTTCAGGTGACGCGAGACGGCGGGCTGGGTCATGTCAAACGGCCGAGCCAGCTCCATCACAGTGAGCTCACCCAGGGCCAGCCGAGCCAGGATCGCGCGGCGTGTTGGATCCGAAAGGGCTGAAAAAGTGGCGTCAAGCTGGCTCATCTGGCGCGGGTCCTTTTGATAGCATAAATGTTATATTACAAATGTGTTATGTCAAGCGCGGCGCTCTGCTCGCCACGAAAACTGTGTTAGGGGCAGGGCCATGCTCAAAAAGGTTCTGTTGGGGGTCGGTGGTGTGCTCGTGCTGGCAATTCTGGTGGTGTTGGGGCTCGCGGCGACAAAGCCCGCTACGTTTCACGTCGAAAGGAGTGCGACGATCTCAGCCCCGCCCTCGGTCGTGTTCGCCAACCTCGAGGACTTCCACCAATGGGCCGCGTGGTCGCCCTGGGAGAAGCTGGATCCAGCCATGCAAAAGACGTTCGGCGGCGCACCGAAAGGGGTGGGCGCGACTTACGCCTGGCGTGGCAACGGCGACGTGGGCGAGGGCAACATGACCGTCACGGAAAGTCGTCCCAGCGAACATGTCGCGATTCGTCTGGAATTCCTGAAGCCATTCGCCGCAACGAATACGACTACTTACTCTGTGAAGCCTACCGCAGGTGGCTCTGAGATCACCTGGGCGATGGAGGGCCCCAACTCGTTCATGGGCAAGGTGATGTCCGTATTCGTAGACATGGACACCATGGTGGGAAAGGACTTTGAACTAGGCCTTTCCAACCTAAAAAGACTCTCTGAGCGCTGAGCACGCACGCTGCTCGCGTTTTGGCTTTACGGGGTGGTCAACCACGGGTTCAGCTCTGGGGCGTGAAAAAGCGCTCGCTTTGAACATCACGGTTGCCGATATTCAACTTGAGCGCCTAGCCGACCTCTCGCGTGGGTTCCGAGAGAGCCCCCATTTGGCAGTCGACAAGATAGTAAGCATGCTGACTACTTTTTTCGCAGGCGAGGCCCCTGCCGCGACGGTCTCCAAGTCTAGCCAACCCTCGGTAGGGGTCGGGCACCGTCCCTAACTTCCGCAGCTTACTGACAGTTCCATGTTTCACTGCGACCGGAGCACCGACATCCCGGCGCTCGCTGAAAACCACCGCCTGAGCCTTGTGCCGGGGCTCCCGCCGCGTTCGCAGCACCGCCCGCGGCGGCTGCGCCACCCGAGCCTTGAGCAGCGGCGTACGGGCAAGTAAGACCACCCAAGCCCAAGCAGGAAGACATATTCGCTGGCCGAGATGCTGGGCAATTCTCCATGGCAACGCACACGAAGGCGCCATTGGTACACGTGCAGGTTGAAGCAGCAGTCAAACAAGCGGAGGTGCCCATGCACGTGGCACCGTTTGCGGGCGCAGCTCCGTTTCTCGGGCAGTTGGTCTGATTCTGATCTTGATTTCGCATGATGCACTGATACGTGCTGGTCATCGAATTACAGAAACACAAGCTCGACGTCATGCCGCTCGTATATCGGCACGCGCCGTCTCCCAATTCTCCCATGCCCCCGCCGGTTCCTTGGGCGGCTGGTGTACATGCTGTCATCGCCGGGGGCGGTGCCGCAGGGCAGCTAGCCGGATTCATAGGATTCGCCATGGAGCCTCCCGCGGGGATCTGTGCTGCTCCACCCGAACCAACATCAACTGCCGCACCACCCGAACCAACATCAACTGCCGCACCACCCGAACCAACACCAACTGCCGCACCACCCGAACCTGAGGCTTTGCCGCCGCTACCGATTGCGTTGGCTATGCCGCCCGTTGTTTTCGAAGGACTGATCGTGGCGGAGCCACCAACTCCACTGGACATTCCGGCGCTGCCCGTTAATCCGGGAGTGTCGCTTCCGCCGCAACCCGCAAATCCAACCACAATTGCTGCGCTGAGCAGTCCTAAAGCTACGATTTTCATGATGCCTCCGAATTGATGTGCCGAAACCGGCTCCTGTTGGCTCACTGGTGTCCTGCTCGGCACCCCACGGCTCACACCATTTCAACATGGGAGCCAAAAGCCGCTGGCAGCCAATCCTCAATTCACGGAAAATTGCACCGCGACAGCATCTTTGAGAGTGCTCCGCTGATTTCCGAGCTCAGCTCTGCATGCTGATCAGCGGCACACTCTCGACAACTTGCAAGCCGTAGCCGTGAAGCCCCGCAATCTTACGCGGACTGTTGGTCAGCAGGCGGATCTCGGTGAGTCCAAGCTCCCGCAAGATCTGAGCGCCCAGCCCATATTCGCGCAGCGGTAAAGCTGTATTCAGATTCACATCAAGAGCAGCTCGCGTGGTATCCAACGGTTTGGCTTTGGGTAGCCGCGTCTTGGAGCCCCGTTCGATGAGCCAGCCCAGCTCCTGTCCGAGCCCACCACGTGGCGGCAAGTACACAACTACTCCACTCCCTGCGCGCTCAATCGCCGAGATCGCTTCGCTCAGATTCCTGCCGCCTTCACTCGACGTGGAGCTGAACAGATCGGCCAGCATCGCTCCGCTGTGCATCCGGCACAAAGTGGGGTCACTGCCGCTGAGCTCGCCCTTCACCAATGCTAGAAACTCCTGGCGTTCGATGACTGAGCGATAAACGATCACCTTCCAAGCCGTCCCCGTTTGGTCAAGCGTGAGCGTGCCTTCCTCGATGCGTTCAACCAAAAGCTCGGTCTGCAGGCGATAAGATATCAGATCGGCAATCGCCACGATGTGCAGCCCGTGCTTCTTGGAGAAGATCTCCAAATCGGACATGCGGGCCATCGAGCCATCGTCTTTGATGATCTCGCAGATCACGCCTGAGGCGTTCTTTCCCGCCAAGCGCGCCAGATCGACTGAGCCTTCCGTTTGCCCAGCGCGCACTAACACGCCACCTGTGCGCGCTTGGAGCGGGAACACATGCCCTGGCACCACCAAATCGTCCGGAACTGACTTGGGATCGATCGCCACTTGAATCGTGCGCGCGCGATCCTGCGCGCTGATGCCCGTCGTGACACCCTCGCTGGCTTCAATGCTCATGGTGAAAGCGGTTCCCAGCTTCGCGCCAGCCCGGCCGGGTGCCTGCATCATGGGCAAGGAGAGCTGATTGACTTGAGATTCGGTCAATGTGGCGCAAATCAAACCGCGACCATGGGTGGCCATGAAGTTGATCGCTTCGGGTGTGACGCATTCCGCCGCCATGCATAAATCGCCCTCGTTTTCGCGATCTTCGTCGTCGACCAGGATGACCATGCGGCCAGCCTTGATCTCTTCGATGGCGGTTTTCACGCGCTCCATTTGAAGCGGGCTGAGCTCAGGGCGTCGGAGAGAAGTTGTCATGGATTGGATGGGCCGTTCTGATACTCGAGCCAGCGGGCCACGTAGCGGGCGACGAGGTCGATCTCGAGATTGACGCTGCCACCGAGCACCAGCCGACCGAGCGTGGTCACCTGGAGGGTGTGCGGGATGAGCATCACGTCGAAGGTGGTCGGCGTCACAGAATTTACGGTGAGCGAAACGCCATCCAGACAGACGGAACCCTTCTCCGCCAGATAACGCCCGAGCGCCCGCGGCACCTCAAAGCGCATGCTGGCTGCTTCGCCGATGGCTTCAATCTGAAGAACGCGCGCCACGGCGTCCACGTGGCCCGTGACGAGGTGCCCTCCGAGCGCGGAGCCGAGCGTTGCCGGCCGCTCCAGATTGACCAAGCTGCCGACGCTGAGACTGGCGAGCGTCGTTCTTTCGAGCGTCTCGCGGGAAACATCCGCCGAAAACCGGCCGCCATTGGCTTCGATCACGGTGAGGCAAGCACCACTCACGGAGATCGAATCGCCAATATTGAGCGGGCCGAGCTCGGTGGCAATGCTGAGCCGTGTGCCGGTGCTCGAAAGCACGGCGGAATGCACGCTTCCGAGGCTTTCGACGAGGCCGGTGAACATCGAGCCGGAGGCTAGTCCGTAAGGTCCGGTGCGGCAACGCGTGCAAACCGCGAGTCAACTTGACCGTAGCAGCTCCGCCATGCACCCTTCGCGTGAGAATGTCGGACCCTGCCAAACGCTCTGCCTCGCGCGGGTTCCGTCAACTTGCGCTGGGCGCGGCCCTGCTATTCGCGTGTTGCGCATGTGGCGCGAGCCTGCACGTTCTGGAGGAGGGCACACTGCGCTTTGAGCATTGCTACCGCTTAGACTTGAACGCGGAGACAGCAACTCCCCATCGGCGCGCCTGCTGGCAGGAATGGGTCACTTCCTATACTTACGGTCAATCGCGTGATCGCATCGAGTACGCACGGCGCCGTGTTCGCTCGTTAGCAGTGGGTGATCCAGCTCGCCCCGAGCTCCACGTTGAAGCGCGGCGCAAGCCCGAGGAGCGACAGTTCTATCTCTCAGTGCCCTCCGCCGGCAGCCCGCACTCTCCGCCGGCTCCCATTGCCACGCGTGCGCACGTGCCGCCCGATGCGGGGAACAGACCCCAACTCACCACAGACGATTGTGCAAGCGCGTGCCGAGCCGCCCTTCAAAGCTGTCGGGTTCCGTGCGCCGCGAACGATGCGGCTGCCGCTGGGGCGGCACCGCGCCTGCCGGATGCTTGTTCTGGTTGCGAGCTGGACTACAAGCGCTGCATGGTGCGTTGCTACCAATAGCGTTCACCCTGTTTCTTGGCCGCTCGCCGCAACAGGCTGTACCGATTCAGTAGGAAACTATGGCTTCTTTGCAAGATTCAAGCGCCAAGGCGGCACTCACCCCGACGGCTCCGCGTGTTTTTCGGCCGGAGCGCGCAGCGCCCTCGGATGTGGTGCGCCCCACCCGAGCCGAGATCAACTTGGAAGCGCTTCGCCACAATCTACGGATTGTGCAGCGCCAGGCTGGCAGCGCTCGCGTCTTCGGCGTGCTCAAAGCAGACGGCTATGGCCACGGCGCCAAAGCAGTGGCACGCACGCTTGAACGCGCAAAGATCGATGGCGTGTGTGTGGCGTTGCTGGAAGAAGCCATTGAGCTCCGCGAAGCCGGTATTCGCACTCCGATCATCGTGATGGGCGGCTATTACGGCCGCGCCTGGGCTGAAATCTCTCGTTATCAGCTAACGCCGGTGATTCACGACCGCGATCAGATAGCTGAGCTTGCCGAAGAGGTGCGATTTGGCGGGGCGGAATCCATGGATATCCACCTCAAGATCGACACCGGCATGGCGCGTTTGGGGATCCGGCTGCCCGAGCTGCACAGTGCGGTGCAAACATTAGCCGGCTGCCCCGAAATCCGGGTCACAGGCTTGATGACTCATTTTGCTTGTGCCGATGCGGGCCCCCGTGAGGCCATCTTGGATCAGTTGGCGTTGTTCTCGGAAGCCGAGGCCACGCTTCGCCAAGCCGGGCACACACCGAGCGTGCGGCACGCCGCGAATAGTGCGGCTCTCTTCCGCCACCCCGCTGCGGCGCTCGATATGGTTCGGCCTGGAATTGCGCTGTTTGGAGTGGCTCCAGGGCTTTCTGTTGAAACAACGCTCAGGCCCGCGATGCGAGTGCGCACCGAAGTGGTCGCGCTTCGCCAGCTGCGCCAAGGTCAAACCGTGGGTTATGGCGCCACCTGGAAGGCAGCCCGCTCGAGCACCATCGCTACCGTCCCGCTGGGCTACGCAGATGGCTTGAGCCGCGCGCTCTCCAATCAAGGCCACATGCTGATTCGTGGCCGTCGAGCTCCGATCGTCGGTGTGGTGAGCATGGACATGACAATGCTCGACGTCACCGATATTGAGGGCGTGAACATGCGCGATGAGTGTGTCGCGCTCGGTGCGCAAAAAGGCCCGCTCGGAGAAGCCACCATCACGGCTGAGGAAGTTGCCGAGCACATGGGGTCGATCCCCTGGGAAGTGCTCACCAATGTTTCGCGCCGCGTTCCGAGATTCTATCGCGAGCCGTAAAAGACTGTTGCCCCCTCGGGCCGAGTGGACTCGGCCTGTCTCCCACAAGCCTGTCGCTTCGCTGCAGCCGGGGGAGACACGTACAGAATAAAAGTAGTACGCATGCTTACTATCTAGAAATCGTTGCAGAGGCGTGTCTCAGCCAGGTGTTGTCGTAGCGTGAAACGCCCCGCGACTGTGGTGTCAGGTAGTTCCAAAAAGCTGACGTTATTTGCCGCGTCGTGGCGAAACGCCTCCCCTCCGCACGAGTAGCTGTTTCAGCTCATCGCGTTTCTGCGGGACCTTCGTCCCGAATTCTAAGGGACTTGCTGCAGCGGCAATGTTGCGAAAAGCGCGGTTTACGCATTACGAATCCTATTCTGAGAGCACTTTACCCCGGCACAGTCCTTGCTCATACAGCGGAGCGCCGCGGCATTTTCTTCGCGGCCGTTGAGGAATGCTTAGCATGACAAGAGTTTTAAAGGGATCGAGTGGAGTGGTTCTTCCCGTCGCGTTGCTGGCATGCGTTGCGATGGGCAGTGGTTGTGTTGCGGAAATTAGAGGGCTGGAAGGAGGTCAGGAAGATAGAGTGCAAGCGGAGCAGCAGGTCGCCGAGCTTTCCGTCATCGTTTCAGAGAAGGAACTCTTCGTCACGGAAGTGAGCGTCGTGAACGACGCCAAGTTTGTTAACTACCGCCCTGGCAAATGGAACACCGATAGAGAGGGGGGATTCTCCTTCGGACGCCTGATCGACAATCTCTCAACGGTCGAAAAGCCGAGCCACGCGCGGCGATCCCAATTCGTGATGAATTGGCTCAAGACTTGGGAAGCACCGCAGGCGCTTGCTGGCCAAACAGTCGCAGCGCGGCCGAAAATTCGTGACGTGATCCTGACGCCGTGGAAACTGGGCAGCATCGGCAAGAACGGTAGCACTGCGTCAACATGCACGGCAGATCCCGCCACTGACGCGACGTGTGTGCTCAGCTTCGACTTGAGCGTGCTGCCATTTCGACTCTTAGGTGTGGCGTATCGGCCAGATTTACGTTTGACGCCGGATCCCAACAGCGCATCCACCGGTAGCGCAGGGCAAGGTCGATTTCTTTTCGGCGCACTTGGAGCGGATCGCAGACCGCTTCAATTTACCGTAATTTTTGAATACATCATCCCAGTCAGCGGCAAGAGCGACATCAAATCTGTGGCGGAGAAGTACCATAAGCTTGGCACTCAAGCCTGGGGCAAAGATTTCAACGAGAAGCTGCACGAGCGCACGCTTGATTTCACCAAGTGGAACACGGCGCCCTCCCGCCCGAATGGGAGTGCGCTCTCACAGATCCGCACCAATGAAGTTGCGCTTGCCCAGCCAGGCTCCGATCCCACAAGTCCGTTCGGCTTGATGTGGGAGCTCCGGGAGTTTGTGATTGGCAGCTCCGGAGAGCTCGTGCCGGAGCCCGTCAAAAAAGAGCCGGCAATCCATTGGAACGGTACGGCCGAGCTCGGCGCGTGGGCGGTATTCAATCAGGCCGCGATCCTCGCTGGCACTTACGATGTGCCGCTTGAGCTGAATGGTTTGCCGTTCGCAGCGGCTTCTTCATTCACACCGGTCCGCTTCGGTTGGACCGTGCCCGGTGTCGACGAGCCCGTCCGTCGAGCTCTCGCCCTGAATACGTGTAACGGTTGTCATCGCAGCGAAACCGCCACGTCATTCTTGCATGTAAAAAATCGCCTACCCGATCAAGCAGCAGTGCTCTCACCCTTCCTCCAAGCTGAGCTTGCGCCAGGTGGCGTCAGAATCGCGGACTTCACGAAGGTGCTCACTGAAGATCCCTCCAAAATTGTCAAGGGCCCCGGCAAAGACGGCGATGATAGCGATGACAACGACTGACCGCGCCAGCATCTTCAAACTCTTGAATCGCCATGACCAGTTCCCCACCACTAGTTAACCCTCTAGAATCGATCGCCTCGGTAACTGTTGGCCAGGTTATCGCGGAGAAGTATCGAATAGATGGCTATTTAGGGCAGGGGGGAATGGGGACGGTGCTCCGGGCAACACACCTTCACCTCAACTGTACGGTGGCTCTCAAGGTGCTGCACCGTCAGTTCGCCGAGAATGATGAAGTCGTGGCGCGAATGATTCAGGAAGCACGCGCTGTGGCACAATTGCGATCCGATCATGTTGCTCGGGTTCTCGATGCGGGACACACCGTCGAGAAAATTCCATACATAGTGATGGAGTATCTCGAAGGTGAGGATTTGGGTGCGCTCCTGCAGCGCGAAGGTCCGTTAAAGACGGTCCAGGCCGTCGGGTTTTTGCTCCAGGCGTGCGAGGCGGTCGCTGAGGCGCACTCCAGAGGTATTGTTCACCGGGATCTTAAGCCGGAAAATTTGTTCGTGACACGCCGGGCGGATGGTGAGCCCATGATTAAAGTCCTTGATTTTGGGATTGCTAAACGGAGCGCCACATTAAGCCCCCGCACCACGCGCCTCACCAATCCGGCTATGGCGCTGGGCTCGCCCCATTATATGTCGCCCGAACAGATGCGCGCTTCGGCCGAAGTCGACGCGCGTTCAGACATTTGGTCGCTGGGAGCTATTCTATTCGAGCTGCTCGTTGGGCATCCGCCGTTCGACGGTGAAAGTTTACCCTCCGTCTGTGCGCTGGTGTTGTCTGGCGAAACACCCTCGCTTCGCGTGAACAATCCGGAGATCTCCGAAGAATTGGAAGCACTGGTTCATTGTTGTCTACGCAAGGATCGAGAGGACCGCTACGCGCACGTGGCAGCGATGGCGTGGGATTTGTCGCGGTTTGGTGATCATGAAGCCCGCGATAGCGCCAGCCGTATCGCCAAAGTTCTTCGGATTTCAGATCCCTTGGCTGGGCCAAATATCCCCGCCCGAGTTCGCGCGATCCGCGCAGCGGGATCCATCTCCTCAACGGTACCCGCCGTGGATTCGGTGGGCAGTTCGGTCAGCTCAATCGGGCCGGTCTTCATGCCGGTCCAAGAGGCCCGGTCTTGGGGCAAAAAAGCTTCAGTTCTCGCGCTGGTGTTTTTCCTAGTGGGTGGAGGGTTCCTGCTGTCCACTTGGTTTAAAGCATCGGATTCAGCGGCGGCTAATCCCGCCGCCGACCCACCGACCACAGCAGCTAAGAACGCCGCTACGCTTGACGCGGAGAGCACTCCAGCTCAACCGCAGGCTAGCGGCGTTATCGAGGTAGTGCCAATCGCCTCCAGTGCTGCGGAGGATGCTGGGTCGTCCGCGACGAAGCGCACACCGAGCTGGAGCCAAAAAGCAGGGCGCCGCGCCCCGAGCTGGCCCTCACCCACGGCAGCTCCGAAGGTCGCAGTGCCCCCTCCGCCACCCGGTGGCTCTGTGAACCCGTACGATAGGGATAACTTTGGGAACAGATTTTAAAATGACTCTTCGCGACCTGCTGGCTCGTTGCCTCTTCATCACTATTCTTGTGGGCCTCCCCGGAGCGGCAGATGCCCAAGACGCGGCGAAAGCGGCTGCAGAAGCGGCATTCGATGATGGTAAGCGGGCTTTAAAACAGGGCGACATTAAAGCGGCCTGTGAACGCTTTAGGGCTAGCCTTTCGCTGGAGGACGCTCTGGGCACGCGCCTGCATTTGGCGGACTGTTACGAGATGGATGGTCGGCTCGCTAGCGCGTGGGCCACGTTCAGAGAGGCGCAGGGCATAGCTTCAACACGTGGGGACGAACGGCGGGCGACCGTAGCTGGTGAGCGAGCCAAGCTCCTCAAAAGCCGCTTGGCTCGCATCGTGGTGGCCGTGGATGCCACTGCTCGCGTTCCAGGCCTCAAGGTAACGGTGGGCGATACCGAAATACCAAGTGGAAGTTGGAGCATGGAAATCCCCGTGGATTCTGGCGTCACGCAAGTTTTTGCGCGTGCGCCTGGCCATGAGAATTTTAGCCGACAAGTCCTGATCCCCAATCAAGCCACGGTGATCAATGTCACGGTCCCAGCTCTTGCGCGCAGTGCGGATAAGCCGGTAGCGCCGCCCGTTGCAAACTCTAGTCATTCTGGTCGTTCGAACCTCGGAGCCAGTAGCCCCCTCCAAGATGTACCCACCAGCAGTCATCAGGCCACTTACGGCTGGATCACAACGGGCGCAGGTGTCGTTGGATTGGCGGCAGGGTCCTATTTGGCAACGCGGGCACTGAGCAAAAACGACGCCTCCAAGAGCCGGTGCCGCCCTGAGGATGCGAGCCTCTGCACGGCTCGCGGCGCGGAGCTTCGTTCGGACGCCAAAGATTACGCGTCGTATGCCACCGCGTCGCTGGCTGCGGGGGGCGCCTTGCTGATAGGTGGGATCACCCTCGTTCTGACGGCGCCCGATGAAAAAGCATCGAAATCTGCAGCGCAACTACGGCTTAATGCCGATTTTGCAAAAGGCGTGCAAATGTTCTCACTTGAAGGGTCCTTCTAAAATGCTCTCACGCAATTGGGCCGTTAGCGCTCTCATTCTTGCGGCCGTCGGATGCGCGGACATGTGGGGCATTCAAGACGCCAAAGTCGATCCCACGTTTAACGGTGTGGGTTCGGAAGGTCCGTTAATTAACGCCGGGTCAGGCTCGAACCCCGCAGGCGGCGAGAGCAGCGGAGGGCACCAGGCCAACCCGCAAGGAGGCTTTTCGGGGTCGGTTGAAACAGGCGGTGGTGCGGGAATCGGCATCGGATCCCCCGCTTCCGGCGGTGTGGGCATCGCTTCCGGTGCGGCTCCAAGCACAGGGGGCGCCACAATGGGCACGGGGGGTACCACAATGGGCTCCGCAGGCCATGATGGTCACACGGGCGGCATCCCAACCGGCGGCACGCCCGGGAGCGGCGGAAGCGGAACAGGGGGCACTGGCGGAGGCGCACCTGCTTCGTCGCCTCAGTGCCAAGAATATTGCTCGACGGTGATGTCGAGTTGCACCGACACGCTAGCGCTTTACCAGACCCAAGAAGTGTGTTTGGCCGTCTGCCGTCACCTGCCCCTAGGTACCGCCGATCAAACGATAGGCAATAGCATCGGCTGCCGTCTGCACGCGGCTCAATCGTCAGCCATGGAACCCACAGATTCGTGCCCCGTCCTAGGAGCAGGCCCGGGCGGAAATAACATTTGTGGCAGCAACTGCGAAGCGGTTTGCATGATCGCTCAAACCGTGTGCACCGGGGCGAACCAGCAGTGGCCCAACGCGCTGGCTTGCCTGACAGAATGCCAGAGCCTTGAAGATCTCAAGAAGTACTCCAAGCTCAATACGAGCGGCGCTCATGTGCAGTGCCGCCTCTATCATGTCTCGGCAGCAGCAGCGGGGAGGCCGGAATTCCACTGCCCGCACGTAGGCGGCGGCATCCCGTGCGTTGCGCCGCCCCCCGCCGTTCCTTAACGAGCTCGCCCCACTTCTAACCTAAGCCTGGTGCCCCGCGCGGCTCGGCCTCCTCCGGGACTCTTCCATCGAGAAGGCACGCTACATTGGTATCTCCCAGGACGTTAATCATCGTGCGGCACCGATCTAAGAACCAATCAACGGTGAGGAGCAGCGCAATGTACTCCACGGGCAGGCCCACAGCGGTAAAAACCAGCGTCATCGTTACGAGCCCGGCCTCAGGAATGCCCGCCGCACCCACGGACGCCACAACGGAGGTTAGAATAACCAGAACCTGCTCGGTAAATGTGAGCTGCACGCCGATGAGCTGAGCCACAAAAAGTGCCGACATCGCCTCATAAAGCGCTGTGCCGTCGTTGTTGAAGTTAGAGCCTACGAGCGCGCCAAGGCTCGCCGAGCGCTCCCGTAGACCCACGCGATGGCGGAGCCGGTCGTACGTGAGTGGCATGGTGATGGTCGAACTGGCCGTGGAGAAGGCCATCACGAGCGCGTCGCTCATTTTTCTCACGAGTGATAGCGGACGCACCCAAGATCCGAATCGAACCCGTAGCAGGTAATAAGTGGCCTGAATCGCCAGCGCCAAGAGAACGGCTCCCACGAACATTGCGAGCCGTACAAAAGGTTCGAACCCTTCACTTCCTACGATGCTGGCGACCTTACCGAACACCGCCAGCGGAACCAGCGCTATGACCCAATGGAGCACGCGAATGATGCAGTTGAATGAGAGCCCAATCAGGTCCTCGGCCGTGCGCTTTTCGGAGCCGTTCAGGCTGCGCGCGGCGATGCCAAACGCCAGCGCAATCAACACCACCGCGATGACCTTGTTCTCGACGAACGGCCGGAGCAGGCTATCTGGAACATTATCGAGGAGCTGGGACACCACATCCGTCTTGATCGCCGGCCGCTGCGCGGGCGCCGCCAGAGCAGCACCTGCGCCCGGTCTTAAAAGGTTGGCGACACCAAGCCCCACCAGAATCGCTACCAAGGTATTCTGAAGCAAGAGCCTGCAGAGGCGAAACGCCAGCGCGCCGTGGATTTCTGCTGACATGATCGCGCGAACTACCGCGACCAGAATGAGCGCTGGCGCCAGCGCACCCAACACACGTAGGATGAGCCGCGCAGGCAAGTCGAAAGACCTCGCACTCGGCCCGAGCATCAGGCCTATCAGAATCCCCGCGGCGAAACCGATTAAGATTCGAATATAGAGGGGCGCATGCAGCAGCCGCCCCACGGCTCCGCGTGAATTAACTGTCGAGGTGTCGAGCGACGGGGTTGCCACGACAAAACGCGTATCACAGCATTACCGTGGAAACCATTACGGCGAAACGTTCGAAGCCCTTCTCCCTGGCCGGGGGGGGTGCGATGCCAACGCGAACCTCAGTAGAGCTTTTCTCGACGCAGGTACTTTTCAACGTCTCGATAGCTTCGTCCAGCGCCGTGTGATCCGAGTGCGCTTTGCTACGAGAGAACGCCAGCGCATCGAGCTCGTCGAAAAAGAGCACCGCAGGTGCGTCACTGCGGGCCTTCTGGAAGATACTGGCGAGATTGCGTTTGCTTTCCCCCGCCCACATATTAATGATATCGCTGATCCCAATGGCCGTGAACTGAGCGTTGCACTCGTTCGCGATGGCCCGTGCCGCCATCGTCTTGCCGTATCCAGGGGGCCCATACAAGAGCACGCCGCCTCCGCTCTTCTTGAAGCGCTGGAAAATACCAGGGTTGAGCCCCAAGCCTGTCGCTTCGCTCCAACCGGGGGAGACACGGACAGAAAAAAAAGTAGTACGCATGCTTACTATCTAGAATCGTTGCAGAGGTGCCTTCTGCCGACCTAAAGGCCTCTAAGCGATGCTTGCAGCCCCACTCTGCGCGACAGGCTTCCAGACACTCGGCTCTCTTGGCCTGGCAGTTGCCTGGCAGTCCTGCTCGCTTCTTTCGTTGCCGTGCCCGAGCAGGTGGCATTCATAGAAATCCCACACGGTGTAACTTTCTCCGGGTCGGCTCCGTAGCGCTGGCTCTGACTCCAACCCGGAGATTCGCTATGTCCCCCAATTGCCCACGATTTCTTTCTAGTTCCTATGCACTCTCGGTAGCTACTCTCCTGCTGTCCGCATGCAGCGACGGCGGAGCAAATGAGGGCTCGGCCCCCGGTTTCAACGCCGCGAACAGTGGCGGAAGTTCGCCCGTTTCTAGCCCCAAGCCTGCGGCATCCACCGGCGGCTCGACCGGTAGCGGAATGGCAAGCGGAGGCCTGTCGAGTGGTGGTGCTGCGACAGGAGGCCTGTCGAGTGGTGGTGCTGCGACAGGAGGCCTGTCGAGTGGTGGCAGTTCCACAGGCGGCAATGGCAATTCAGCTTTCGATCCTCAGCTGCCGCCTGGCAATAAGGCTGAGCTCACAGCATGGCTGCAGGCCTTCGTCGACAACGAGTGGGAGAAGCAGTGGGCGTGTGAGCCTATGGCAACAGCCAAGACCGAGGGCAGCCCGGCGATTCACGCCCATGGCGGCACGAACCGCGTGTGCAGCAACCAGGCACTGTCTCAAGCTGTGCTCGCTCCGGGCGGCCAGTTGCCCGTGGGTGTGGCGGCCGTGAAGTTTGTGAGCTCTGGGATCTACGTCGAGGTCAAGGTGGAGGCGGACAGCAACGGGGGAGCCGGTTGGTTCTGGTACTCACCTGGGGGCGGCGTTGCCGCCAAGGGAGCCGGAGCGTGCGTGAATTGCCACGGTGCCGCGGGCAGCGATACCGATCATCCAGGTCTAGGTGATTACGTCTATTTTCGTGTAGCTCAGTGAGTGCGGCGGCTGGGGCAGGTGGAACTCTACCAGACGCCGCGGGTGACGAGGAACGCTACGAGCATCGGCGCGAGCGCCACGACCACGAAGATGGCGAGCCAAAAGTGCGTGGTGGGTCCGATGACGGAGACGACGGCGTTGAGCGGGCGATTGCAGATGCCGGTCATGATGCAGAAGTCTTTGTTAAAAGGCGGGGTATGGTGGAGATCGTGCTGGGGCTTCTGCAGCAGTACTCTCGCGTTCTGAAGGACCCGTACAGGCGCCGGCACGCGTTCCGCGGGCAAGTGGGCCCAAAGGTGAGCCAGCTGCATGAGGTGGAGCCCCACCACTAGGCTCAGGAACACGACGTACATACCCGCGTTATGGAAGGGCAATATCGCAACGAAAAGCAACGTGAGAGGCATGTGCATCACGTAAAGATGCTGGTAGAGCGGCATCTCGTAGATCTTGGCGGGGCTCTCGTGGTGGCGTTGGAAGCCTTCAGCAAGGCCGCGAATGGGCCCAAGCTTGAGCGAGCGTGGGTTGTCGAGCACCACGTGCAAGAGGCCACTGATAAGATCGGTCACGAGCAGGGCGAAGGCAAACAGAAAAGCAGCGCTGCCCAGCGACGGCGGTGCATGCGCGAGCGCCCAGCCTGACCAAACCATGCCCCCAACCATGGTGTACGTGAACGCTTTACTGTAGCCGAGCGCGACCATGCACGGTGCGTAGCAGATCGGGCACCGCACGAGCTAGCTCCACGTGTGGTGGCGCGCCCCCCCTGCGGCTAGCAACATGCGAAGACGGGGTGACGCTCCGGCAACTTCTCGATGATCCTGCGCCCTGCCGGTTGCTGTGGTTGGAGCTCCGCAGTTAGCGTCGCGAACCATGAACCTTACTCGTCGCTCGGTGCTCGGTTGGGGAACGATGGTCGCGGGCAGCCTCGGTTTTGCTGGCCTCGCGAGCCGTCGGGCGGAGGCTCAGGAGTTTGGTTCTCTCGTGCCAGATCCAAATGGCGTGTTGGATCTTCCTGAGGGCTTCTCCTACACGGTGCTTCAGCGCGCCGGGGCTACGATGACCGATGGGCGCACTGTGCGCGGCGCCTTCGATGGGATGGCGGCGTTCCCGGGTCAAGATGGCCAAATCATCCTGATGCGCAACCACGAGCTGGGGCTAAACGGTGGTGTGAGCCGCCTGGTGCTGGCTCCCGGCACGCTCGAACTCTTGTCCAGCAACGATGTGCTGACAGGCACCTCGGGCAACTGTGCTGGAGGGCCGAGCCCCTGGGGGTGGCTGAGCTGCGAAGAGGTTGCTGTGCTCGGGGGCGTGTGGGTTTGCCCAACGAGCGCAAGCGTTATGTTGGAAGGCGACAACCGGCGCCGCATCGATGACTACGGCAGCTTCAAGCACGAGGCCGTGTGCATCGACCCCGCCACGCTCGCCGCGTACCTCACGGAGGACGACGGCGACAGCCATCTTTACCGGATGGTCCCAACCCATGCCGCCGCCGATCCATACACGGGCCAGCTACAGGCCATGAAGGCCGTCGGCGCAAACGACTTCTCGACCCCAGACATGACAATGGGGCAGAGCATCCAGGTGGAGTGGGTGAAGGTTAACCCCGCCACGGCTCGCGCGAGTGCCAAGGCGGCACGTGCCGCGGTGGTGAGGCGCGGCGAGGGGATCTGGTGGTTCGACGGTGAGATCTACTTCACTGCCACCACGAACGGGCAGGTGTTCAAGCTCGTGCCTTCGGCTGCGGGCGGGACGTTGACGCTCGTTGCCGACAGCCTTCGGGGGCCTGACAACATTACCGTCGCCCCTTGGGGTGACCTCTTCGTCGCCGAAGACACCAGCGGGGACAACTACATCAAGGTCGTCGATGCGCAGGGCAACGTGGGCCAGTTTGCCCGCAACGCTGTCGCGCAGAGCGCGGAGATAGCTGGAGTTTGCTTCTCACCGGACGGCACTGTCCTCTTTGCCAACCTACAAAAATCCGGCCATACGCTGGCGATTCGAGGGCCCTTCCCCGTGGTTAACCCCGAGCCGCCTCCGGGTTCTGGCGGTACGAATGGCACGGGCGGCACCGCTGGAGCCGACGCCTCTGGAGGGAGCGTGAACGCTGGGGGCAACGGCGCCAGCGCCGGCACCGGCACGCCCACAACGGGAGGTGCTCCGGGTAGCGCGGGGCAGGCCCCCACAACGCGAGGTGCTCCGGGTAGCGCGGGGCAGGTCCCCACAACGGGAGGTGCTCCGGCCACCGGGAGCGAGGCCGCGTTGCCTGCCACGGGCGGAGCAGAAGCGACGCTGCCGGGTCCAAGCGGCGGCGGGCCGGCTGCCAAGGGCCTCGCTGTGGCAGCCACTGAGGATGCCGGATGCGGCTGCGTCATGGGCGGAGAGCTTGGGGCCGTGGGCGGCAGCGCGACTACCGCAGCCGTGCTTGCAACCGCCGTCGTGCGGCGTCTGCTAAAAGACAACGACGACGTTCGGACCGACGACGGCGACGCTGCCGAGTGAAGTGAAAGAGGGGCGCGCTGCCAATCCGGGTACGCAGGCTCTCTTGCCTGCAGTCGAGCCGCTGCCTAGCATCGCGCGTTGTGAAGCTTTGGAAGAAAATCTTGGTCGCAGTGGGCGGGCTTCTCGGCGTGGCCGCACTCGGTGGTGGCGGGCTCGTGTGGATGCGAGTCTCGGCTTACGACTCGAGTATGAGTCAGGTGTACGCCTTTGCGTTACCGAAGATCGAGCGTTCTACGGATCCACTGGTGTTGGCTCGCGGCAAGCACTTGGTCGAGTCGTTGGGCGGTTGCGCAGCCAACGATTGTCATGGTGCCGATCTCAGCGGTGGTAAGACCATCTCTATGGGCCCGGTCGCAACCATCACGGCTCCAAACATCACCCTTGGCGGCCTCGGCGCAGCGTACAGCGATGGCGAGTTGGCCCGGCTCATCCAGCACGGTGTCAAGAAGGACGGGCGCTCGCTCACATTCATGCCCGTCCACGAAATCAACTGGCTGCCGGATAACGACGTGCAAGCCATCGTCTCTCACATTCGTACGCTGTCAGACAGCGCGAAGGCGAACGGTCCCATGACGGTTGGGCTCATTGGGAAGATGTTAGACCAGAGCGACGCGTTGATCCTGGACGTGGCACGGCGCATCGACCACAACCATCGCGAAGTGGCTCCGCCCCCGGAACCCACCAAAAAGTATGGTCGGTTCATTGGCAAGGGCTGCACCGGGTGTCACGGCGCCACTCTCAGCGGCGGACCCATCCCGGGCGCTCCCGCGGACATGCCCATTCCTAGTAACATCACGCCGGACGCGACGGGCCTCGCCGGCTGGACGTTCGCTGATTTCGAAAAATTGCTGGACCAAGGTGTCAGGAAGAACGGTAAAAAGCTCGATCCTTTCATGCCCCTCGAGTCACTCGTCACGATGAATGAGATCGAGCGCAAGGCATTGTGGGACTACTTGACGTCGGTGCCCGCAAAGGAATTCGGCAATCGCTAAGGGCGACCCGGCGATGAAGCGAGTTTCCAGACGAAGGCTGCTCCACGCGAGCTTAGGACTCGGCACGCTCGGCCCCGCGTGCCTGAAGTCACAGCCGTTTACCTGCGTCGAGGCGCCCGCGCTGTCCGTCGAACAGCTCGAGCTCCGAAACAAGCTGTTGTACCGAGACAAGGCATCTAACCCCGCCCTCGCTTGTGACTTGTGCATTCAATACGTCGAGCCAGCGTCAGGTGCCCGCTGCGGCAGCTGTAAAATCGTACCGGGCCCAATGCACCCGCAGGGCAGCTGCCAGGTGTTCGCTAAGAAATCCTGAGCGGCGAGGGCGCTGAGCGTTCCTGCTCCAGGGCTTCCGTTGCCCCCTCTGGCCGAGCGGAGTCGGCCTGTCTCCCCCAAGCCTGTCGCTTCGCTCCAGCCGGGGGGGACACGTACAGAAAAAAAGTAGTTCGCATGCTTACTATCTCGAATCGTTGCAGAGGCGTGTCCCTGCCGGTTGCCGCGTTCCCAGATTCTATCGCGAGCCGTAAACCAAGAGTTGGTTGGCTTTCGCCGCACAGATAAAATCATTCTCGGTGAGGCCGCCGGCGGCGTGCGTTGAGTAGCGGACATCGCAGCTGCCGTAGTGGAC
>ENA-ORBV01002350-ORBV01002350.1-microbial-mat-metagenome-genome-assembly--contig:-NODE-2350-length-40040-cov-5.465631_pt1 | contig 40040 bp, 29 predicted proteins | sample MGYA00237777_ERZ505514 | MGnify/ENA primary metagenome ERZ505514 (study PRJEB26160, sample SAMN06269048) | microbial mat metagenome | isolation source: Oligotrophic lake microbial mat | place... | reverse complement strand
CGGCAGCGTCAGATGTGTATAAGAGACAGTAGTAGTACAGCATCGAACCCGAAAGATCGGCCGCGGCGATGGTGGCGGAATGCCAGCCTTGCGCGGACTTGTTCATATCGGCCGGTGCAAATTCCGTTGCGCCCTTGCGTCGGTAGTAGAGTTTGGGTTTTCCGGCTGCAAGACCAGGTCCGATGGCGCAGGTAATCGTTGCATCGGTTGCGGGTGGGACCTCGTCCGGCACCGGGCAGTACACCGGCTCGGGCAGTGGCCGTGGTACGGTTGCTGCCAGGGTGCTGGTGTCGACGGCGACAGCCGTGGGTTCAGTGGCATCGGCCTTTCCATCGGCCTTTCCTTCTGACTTTCTGCCAACCTTGGCACCGCGTCCTTTTTTTGCCTTGGTTTCGCCGACTGGCGTGCGGCCCTTGCGCGGCGTCTTGTCGTTGTCCGCGGTCTCGGTGTTCGCCGCGATGGCTCCCTCTGCACCGGGCGCGACGGCGGTGGCTTTCTCTCGGCCGGTCTTCTCTGCGCGGGTCTTCTCTGCGCGGACCTTCGCCTCCTCGAACGCCTTGATGATGGGAGGCTTTCGGTAACGTTCGGGCAGCGTCAGCGTGGGTGAAATGGCCAACGCTCGCGACATTTGTTCCACGGCTGGCTTGCGTTGCTTCATGCCACCTGCGTAAACGATGCCGAGCGAAAATCGGGTCATCGCGGCCGTCTGACTTTCGCCAAGTCCCTTTTCGTCGGCGACGGCGATCGCCTCAATCAACTTGCGGCGGGCATCCTTGTGTTTGCCCGCATCGTAGTCCGCCATCGCAGCGGTATTGCGCTTCTCGATATCGGTTGCAGATGGATTGAAAGCCACCGCGCAAGCCGAAAGGGAAACGGCGAGCGAGACCGCGAGAATTTGATGTCCCAGTTTCATCGGCGGCTATCAAAGCACAAACAACTGGTCTCGGATAGCCCTGTGCGCTGGCCCTGGGCGAGCCCCTGTTGTATGCAGCCTGAATGAGCGACGACACCAAAAAACGGCTTTTGCGGTATCCGGGCCGGGCGATGGACGTGCAGTGGGATGGCCGCCTCTGTGTGCATGCGGGTGAGTGTGTTCGTGCGGAGGGCGGGGTGTTTCTCGCCGATCGCGAGCCCTGGTGTGATCCCAACCTGACCCACGCATCCGATGTGTCACGAATCGTCGAGCGCTGTCCAACCGGCGCCTTGTCCTACGAACGCAAGGACGGGGGCCCCGGGGAACACCCGCCGTCACAGAACTTCGTCGTCGTCTCGAATAACGGGCCGTATTACGTTCGTGGAAAACTCGCGATTGAAGGCGCGTCCGCGGACATGCCGGGGGTCAAGGTGCGCGCGGCATTGTGTCGCTGCGGCCAATCGAAGAACAAACCGTTTTGCGACGGCAGCCACGACGAGGCCGGCTTTCGCGATCCTGGCGCCATAGGTCGAACAGGCGACGGCGCACCCGATGACGGTGGCCCACTTGAGATCAAGCCCGAGCCGAGTGGCCCCTTGCGCTTTGACGGCAATTTGAGTCTCGTCGCGGCCAGCGGTCGGGTTGCCTGGATGGGCACGAAGGCGGCGTTGTGCCGCTGTGGCCAGTCGAAGAACAAACCATTCTGCGACAACAGCCACAAGGCGGCCGGCTTTCAGGCTGAATAGCGCCGCTATTTGCGCCGTGTTTTTTTGCGAGCGGCTTTTTCGTTTTGCCGCTTTTTCTTGCTCTTCGCCTTGATTTGATTGCGCTGAGGCGCCGAGAAGTGGCCGCGTTCACGCGACGGCGTCGACATCATCCCTGCAAGTTGTGCAAGGTCCACGCCGCCCATCGCCATGTTCTTCAACTGCTTGAGCTGTCCAAGTTGCTTGAAGCCGGGCAGTTTTCCGAGTAGGCCGGTCGAGGCCCCGATCTGCATCATCATCTGCCGCATCATCGCAAAGCGATTGAGCAGATCGGCAATTTCGTTCTCGCGACGTCCCGAGCCTTTCGCAACACGTTTTAGACGCGATTGCTCGAAGAAGGCGGTTCGCTTTTTTTTGCGGCGCTCGCCGTCCTGGAATTCTTCCCAGCTCGTGACGATGAAACGCTCGGGGTGACGGCGCTCGTCGTCGGTCATCGACGAGATGATCGCCTTGATGCGCCCGAGTTCCCCGTCGTCGATCGTGGCACCGGCAGGAATGTGATCCGCCATGCCCGGGATCATGTCGACCATCTCGCGCAAGCTGCCCATCTTCTGCAGCACACCGATCTGTTCGAGGAAGTCGTTCATGTCGAACTTCCCCTTCAACATTCGGACGGCGTCTTGCTCGGCCTTTTCCTCGTCGACAACCTCTTCGAATTGCTGAATCAGGCCGACGACGTCGCCTCGACCCAGGATTCGGCTGGCCATGCCGTCGGGACGAAACTCCTCGAGGCGTTCCGACGATTCGCCCATACCCACGAACTTGACCGGCTTGCCCGTGATGGCCTTGACCGAGAGCGCAGCGCCACCGCGGGCGTCGCCGTCGAGCTTGGTCAGAACCACGCCGTCGAAGTCGAGCAAGTCGTTGAAGGCCTTTGCCGTTGCAACCGCGTCCTGTCCGATCATCGCGTCGATGACAAACAGAATGTTGGCGGGATTGCAGCGCGTCTTGATCTCCTTGAGCTCGCTCATCAACGCCTCGTCGATGGCAAGTCGGCCGGCGGTGTCGAACAGGATCACGTCGCAACCGTGTTGCACAGCGAACTTGATCGCGCGCTCGCAGATGTCGGGCGGATTGCCGCCGGGCTCGGAATAAACCGGTACATCCAGGCGTTCGCCCACGACCTTTAACTGATCAATGGCGGCGGGTCGGTACACGTCGGCTGCAACCAGCAGCGGACGCTTGTGCATCTTCTTCAGGTACAGCGCCAGCTTGCCAACGGTGGTGGTCTTGCCGGAGCCCTGAAGGCCAACCATCATGATGCCGGTTGGGCCTTTTTTGGCGTATTTGAACGCGGTGTCGACCGGGCCCATCAGCTCGATGAGCTCGTCATTGCAGAGTTTGACGAAGTGGTCCTCGGGGCTCACCCGGCGCAGCTTTTCCTTGCTGCTGGCCTTGATCTTGACGATGAGGCCAATTGACTTTTCGCGTACCCGTTTGCAGAAGTCCTGCACCACGTCGTAGCCCACGTCGGCTTCGAGCAACGCTGTTCGAACGTCTTTAAGGGCTTCGTCTACGGAAGCCTCGTCAAGCTCGGCAAGTCCGGTGAATCGCTGTTTGGCGGACCGGAAGCCCTTGGTAAGAGTCTCAAACATGGGCGCCGGAATCTAGCACAGGGCGAGCGAATCGGGGCAGGCGCCTTCCCTATGCGTTTCTGCCCGCTCAGTCGGGCCACATCTGTTTGCCAACGTAGAGCAGGGTCGAAACCGGAAGTATCAGGCCGCCGGCCGTTACCCAGGTCGCATTGTCGACCGCGTCTCCTGATACAGCTCCGTTGGCGATCAATCCGCCCACGATTCCGCCCGCGATCGCGCCCAGGGTGAGACCGGCCTTCAAGCGACCTTCGTGATTGCCGTGAATGTCGCCCAGGCCAACGAGGATTGCCCCAACGCCACCGACCATGGCGCCCACCATGAGACCTGTGGAAGCGCCAGCAACGGTTGCCAGGCCCCGTCGCGTGTCCGGACTGTCGCTGGACGCGACGCCGGCGATCATACCGGCGCCGTAGAGACAACCGACGCTCATCACCACGGTCGCATCCCGACGTTGCGAATCCATCTGCCAGGTCAACTCGAGGCTTCCAGCCGCGCACACGCGCTTTAGCTTTTTGGACGCGATCTTTTGATCGATTCTCGAACACACCGGTTTTGCGAGGGCATCAAACCCTCGCGCGTCTCTGCCGTGTGCCTTCAGCACCAGTGGTTCAAGACGAGCGGCAACCTCATCGGATCGCATCGCGGCGGTAGAAAATGCGTTGTCGACCTGCCAGTCACCACCTTCGTGAAAAACCCCTTCATCCACGAGCGTCGCAAATGCGGCGCCAGCCGCTGGCCACCGCGCAAGCGAAACGAGCAACTGAGCGCGCGCTTCGTGCGCAATATCCTTCCTGCGAAACGTTGACAGGGCGCGGACAGCGGCGCCGCGTACCTGAAAAGTGGTGGCAAGTACAACCATCGCAGCCAGGGCAGGCGGCGCCGTGGAGCGCGACAAACCGGCGTCAATCAACGTCCACAGCGCCGGCGCCTTACCCGCTTGCAAACGGATGCGGCACCCGGGGCTGACCGCATCATCCAGCGCGGCGTAATATCCGGATGCAGCCGCGTACCCATGATTGATTTGTAACACGGGTCGCAGGATCTCCTCGGCGAAGCGGGTCAGGCCAAGGCACGGGTCGGCGGTGACAGGCATGTCGTGCGACCAAACAGCCGCAACGCGGGTTCCGAGATTGCTGGCGGGACTGAACAATCCACTCTGGCCAAGGCCGATTGGAATGCTGCCGTTCTGCAATGGTCCACCGATCGCCGTCGCGTCGCGATCGCCCATGCGCCACGACCACTGACCCTCATCGCGGGTGATGAGCCAGGTGTCTTCACCGAGGGGTGCCATGGTGTTGAATGAAGTTCCGGGAACTTCAAACGCCGAGCCCATTGCGATGTCGGACTCTGCGCTGTTCAGAGGTGCAAGGAAGGTCCTCGACTTGCCGTCCATCCATCTGAGAAACAAGCGCCCGGATCCTTGAACCAACTCGAATTTGTGTTGCGAAACGGTGGCAGTCGGTATTGTCTGTTTTGACCAGCGCTGGCCCGTCGGCAGCCACCACCACAACTCCGGTGGCGCGCCGTAACTTGCGCCACGAAGCGCGCCCATCACCGCAATCGCTCCCAACGCATCGGTCCCGACCTGGGCGGGACAAAGATCCACCGGTGGTTTGGGGACTGTCTGCCACGTATCACCGGCATGTTTTGTGGTGAAAAAACCGAAGTGACAGATTTGTGAAGACGTGGGCCCGAGCAGGACTCCAAATCCGCCAGCCGCAAGCGGAACCGGCAACGCCCATCCCGCCACGGGATCGGGAATAGCCGCAAACGGTCGCCACTCGGTTGCTCCCGGCGAAAGGATCTCCACGGTAGCCAGGGGATCTCCGAGCCGTCCACTTCCACCCGCCACAATCAAGGTTCCATCCGAAAACACGCCCATGGCGGCCCCGCTTCGGGGTTGCGCGAGCGACGGAAGAGGCTTCAGTGTTCCTGCTGCGGGCTCCCAGACATCGCATTCATGAATAGCGGTATCCGAGCCTATCGTACCACACATCGCGACACCACCATTGCCCAGTGCCACGCTCGAGGGAATTCCCTCCGTTTGCCGGACCCCGGCAACCCTCCAACCGTCGGCCAAGGCCAGATTCGGGGTGGCAACGGCGACGAATGCGACCAATCGGATCGTAGCAACGCGACCGGCTCCGATAATCATCGGCAAAAGATCACAGAAATCTTGAGAGGAGTCCACACGGAGCAGAATTCGACGAATTTCGTTGGATGTCGAACGCGCATCGGCGTCTGATAAGGTCATCCCATGCCAAACGTTCTGGTAACTGGCGCGAGCGGCAATGTCGGTCGAGAAGTCGTGACTCAATGTCTTGCCAGCGGGCTTTCAGTTCGTGCCGCGAGTTCCGATCCGGCCACCTTGGCGCGACAGATCTCGGGCATAGAAGTCGTGCGCCTCGATTTTTTTGATCGCAGCACCTGGGCATCATCCCTTTCGGGATGCGACGGAATATTCCTGATGAGACCGCCCTCCATTTCGGAGGTACTGACAACCTTGTGTCCGTTCATAGACGCGGCCTACGCAGCAGGCGTGAAACACATTGTGTTTTTGTCGGTCGCGGGTGCCGATAAGATGGACTGGGTGCCGCATCGAAAGGTGGAAAAACACCTCGAAAAAACCGGCAAACGCTGGACCTGTTTGCGCCCAGGATTTTTCGCTCAAAACCTTCAAGATGCCTATCGTCGCGACATTGTGGAAGACGATCGCATCTATGTTCCCGCTGGTCGAGGCCGAGTCGCTTTTATTGATGCCCGCGACATCGCAGCGGTGACAGCGCGGATATTTTCGGACGCTGCAAGCTACCCGGGACGGTGTTTAACCCTCACCGGCGCCCACGCGATAACCTTCGACGAGGTTGCGTTGACCCTGTCGCATGCGATTGGTCGACCCATAACGTACCACGCGGCTTCGATCCTGGGTTACTGCTGGCATCTCTGGCGACGCCGAAAGATGCCCTTCATGCAGGTTGTGATTCAGGCGTTTTTGCACGTCGGTTTGCGAAAAGGCGACGCTGAAGCGGTCGATCCGACCGTCGAACAGATCTTGGGTCGCAAGGCAGGTTCGATGGCGGACTACGTCCGGGATCGACGCGAGGTTTGGCTGAAACGATAGGTCTACCCGGCGAGCTCGGCAACCGGACCAGCGGACGGATCGGACCCGAATTTGCTGAGGTTTGGGTCGAAAAGTTTGCCGACCGACAACAGGAAATCCGTATGTTTGCGCTTGCCGTTGAAGACCACGTAACGCCCCGTCTTCCACTTTCCGCCGGCCTGCCCCGCTGCGATGATCGGCATGGGTGAGCCCTGGTGCGCATCGCCGTCGCCGAACTCGTTGGTCCAGAACGCGGCCACGTTCTTCATCATCGGATCGGCTCCGTCCTTGACCTCGTTCAGGCGCTTCAGGAGATAGCCGAACCCTTCTTGCAACGTGCGTTGGGTGAAGCGGCTCATGTCTGCGTTAAAGTTGTGCGAGATGTCATGCAGCGTGTTCGTCAACCCCATGAAGGATGGCGGCCAAAGGCCGGTGGTCACACCAATTTGCACGAGACCCACCCGAGTGAGATCACACGCCATTGCAGCCAACATGATGTCGATCTGCGCGTGGACGATCGCGGGCAGAAATCGGGCGGCTTGTCGCGTGTTGAAGGTTCCACTTTTGGCGGGAATCGTGGGCGCAGCGCATCCGGACACTGGAACGGGCATCCCATCGTCCTGTCCGAGGGGAGGCAGTCTCTTTTCGATGCTGCGGATTCCCTCAAGATGTGCGCCGAGACGTCGCAGATCCTCAGTACCCACGCGACCTTTCATCCACTCGAGATTCTTGCTGACCGCATCGAGGATGCTGCGCTCGTCGCCCGCCCGCACATTCACCGCACCCGATGGGGGCACCATCGTGTTGGCAGCCCCTGCGAAGAAGCGGTCAAAGACCAGAAAGATATCGGCTTCGGCGATGATGGGATCCGAGGCGCCGCGATAGGATACCGAACCACCGATGTGATCGCCGGCAGAGAAGGGTTCCGCTCCGCAGCCCATGATCATGGACTCGTGGCGGGTCGATTTTCCGGTGATTTTTGCGACGTGCTGGTCAATCGAGATGCTGGTCGCGCGGGTCGCATCCTGGCGCTCGTAAATCGTACCACCGGCAGGCCGAGTCGCAGGCGATCCAGTCAACAAGTTGGCCGAGGCCATCGGGTGTACGCCCGCCTCATCGCTTTGGTAGCGACCCTCAAAGTCCTTGAAGAAGATGATGTCCTTCTTGTAGGGCTCAAGCGAGTTACAAGTGGACCCCATTGTGAAGCTGGTGCCACCCCCCGAGGGGTACCACTTGCTGGCTTCGCCCCAACCGTTGTGACCCGTGATGACGATCAATCGCAGCGGCGCCGCCTGCGCCTGTGCATCGAGCAGCGGGATAAACGGAGACAGGACCGTGCCTGCACCAAAGGCCTTCAGAAAGGCGCGGCGAGACGCGTAATCGATGGCGCCCCGGCGGTTGTTTCGTGCGGTGTTGCCATTGTTTTTGTTGGTGTTCATGGCGTTTCACTTCCGGTGAAGCGGAATGAGTCCGAGGTGGCTATCGAAGTGAAAAGGCCGGGTAAGGATTGTTGGCTGTCGGCGAATTGCTTGACGGTGGCTTCCTGCGCGCACTTGTCACCGTCCTCTTCGAGCCGTCCAATGGCGAAGCGGAAAATCTGGGTGGAGACACAGGCAGCGACCAGCGAACTGTCCTTCAGCATATTCATGAATTCGATGGCGTTGGTGAAATCGCCGTCCACGTCGGTGTCGATCAAAGTGCCGGAAGCGTCGACCTTTTTGCCTTTTTCCATCTCGTGGTACTGACCCACGCCGTCGAAGTGCGAGAAGGCAAGGCCCGGCGGATCGAAAAAGGTATGGCAGCTGGCGCAGGTGGGATCGGCTCGGTGGGCTTCCAGCATTTCGCGCACCGTAAGGTTGTCGCCTGCGGCCTCGAAGGGTGGCACGCCTTCTGGAGGCGGTGGCGGTGGATCCTGGCAAAGCAAACGATTGCGAACAAACAACCCACGTTTGATCGGTCGTGAAACCTCCGTGTTTCCGAGGGCAGCCATGACGCCCGCCTGGGTCATCAAGCCGCCCCGTTGCGCCGGATTGGTGTCGAAAAGCTCAAGCGTATCACTTTTAGCCGGTACGCCGTAGATGGTCGCCGTTTTTTTGTTGGCAAAGGCAAAGGGCCCCGTCATCAACGTGGTCATGTCACCGCCGTTGCGGACCGCATGGGCAAAAAACTGGGCCAAGCCGTCTCGCATCGAGCCCCATACTTCCTGGTTGAAGTTGGGGAAATCGGCTGGATTTTTGTCCGGGGCGATCGCGCCCACGTCAAACCATTGCACTGAAAACGCCTTCAAGGAGCGATCGAAACGATCGTCCTGCATCATGCGCTCGGTCTGTTCGCGGATGCCGCTTGGGGTTTCAAGTTTGCCTGCCTCGGCGGACTCCATGAGTTCGTCATCGGGAACCGAGTTCCAGAGGAAGAACGATAGCCGACCAGCCAGCTCCCACTTTGTGAGCTTGCGAACCCCGTCCTTCGCGGTTTCAACACCCACGATCGGTCGATACATGAAGCTCGGATATTGCAACATCGTTTCCACGATGAGCCGGATCCCCTGCGCGTGGTCCGTGGCCTTGGCCTTGTCGCGGTACATCTTTGCGAAGAGATCGCTCTCCTCGGTTTCGAGCGGACGCCGCATGGCACGGCGGCCAACCCGGTCGATGAAATCAAGCGCGCATTTTTCCTTGTCGCCCGGGCAGGGCACCATCTTGTCGACGCGTGTGACGGTTCCCTCGGCAATCCTGCGCGCCGCGGATTGAAACTTCTCCACCTGGTTCGGTTGCAGCGTGATGACCGAGTTGTTGGCGTAGCCCGCTGTGATCTCGTCGCTCGGCAAGAGCTCGACGCCGGTTGCGCCCGCCTCGCCGAAGAGATCGGCAGCCGCATAGTCGAATTCAACCGCGGTGAGGCGGCGCATCGGTGAGCGCACGAAGGTTGCATTGGTCTTGCAACCGGCGGTTTCGACCGGCACGTCGGGATCTTCGTCTCCCGGCAAATCACCCGGTGTGTTTTCTCCGCCCGTCGAAGCGCCGGAGCATGCCGAGAAGCTGACCATCAAGGCCAACGCGCTTCGGCTAAAGGAACCATGGTTTCTCAACATCTTCACCATCGTGCGTCCTGTCTGACTGATGACGGTAATTGTTGGGTTTCTGGCTCGACGAGACAATGGTAACAAAGGACCAGTTTCACGTAAAAACCCAAAGATTCACGGTCCTATCGTGCCTTCTTTCACATCGGCGGGTGTGGGTCGTCACATGAATGCGGTGTTCATTTCAGCTTCGGCTTTTGAGTGTGTTGCGTTCAGTCCACCAGCCGCGCCAGCGCTGCACGGCCTGTTTTCGTTCGTGGGCGGGTAGGTCGAAGTGATACCCGAGGCGTTGATGGGTGGCGCTCACCAGCTCTTCGATGGCAACCAGCCGCAAATCCGGTTTGCGTGAAGAAAGGCCGTCGAGCAGCCACTCGATGCGATCCTGGGTCGACGTCTTTTTCCACCAACGCGTCCAGGCCGCGGTTCTGATACCCAGATCATGGGCGGTCAGCACCAGCAAGGCGCGATGCGCTGCTTTTTGGACCGAAGGTGCGCCTCGGTCGAGTGCATCCACGAATGTATGGAAGGCGGCCGGATCGCGCAGACGCATCAGTGCGGCAACGGCGGCCTCGGCAATTCGGCCGTCCGCCGACGCAACCTCGTCCTGGAGCCTCGCGGCGAGTTCTCGGACCGGCTCAAGGTTCACAAATCGTCTGACGGCCCCGAGCAAGGCGGTCTTGACGTCACGCGACGTTTCACCGTCGTAGAGCGCGCACAGACGTGACGCTGCCTCGGCCGTTAGGTGTAACTCAGCCGCGCATTCGATCCCCGTCGCGCCCCAGTAGCGCCAGCGTGGCTCGGGGCTTGCGAGCAGCGCTGCGATGTTTTTCGGTGCATCGGTCGCAGATACGGCCAATTCGAGCCACGCCCGCGCCGCCTTGCCGCCGAAGCGGTGCTCAGAATGCTGGGCCTCGATAACAGGCAGCTCGGCGAGCAGCTCTGCGACTGAAAACTGTTCGGTGATGGTTCGGCGCAGCGACGCCTCGCGCGGGCCGCCCGTCTGGTCGAGGTAGGCTTCGCGAAATGTCGAAAGTGGCGGGCGTGTTGCCGTGGGCGTCGGCTCATCCATCGCCACTTCGACCTCTACCGATTCCAGGGGATCGGGCAAAGGCGCGACGACCGGCTTTGGCGCAGGGGTTGGGGGCCGTGGTGGGGAAGGCGGAGGCGGCGGACGTTTCGGTGCGGGTGGTGCCACAGGTTCTGGGCGGTTGGGCATCGGGCCCACGTCGACCGGTGGCGACGGGATGCGCGAGCGGGGCCGGCGCCTTCGCAGTGCCCACTGCCGCGCTTTTTCGGGTCCCATCAAGCGCCCCAGCAACGAAAGAAAACGGGGCGGGATCGGCTGATCGTAGTACGCGCCGAAGAGCGCCTCGAATCGCACCTCGGGAACGATCAGAACCTCGGCCCGCCGATCGCCGATGGTTTGTGCGAGCGCCCCCACGTCGAAGCCGTGGCGAACAAGGATCTGCAACACGGGGCCCTGCTCCAACTCGATCGAGAAAACCAGGGCACCCATGCGTTTCGCGTCGGCGAGCGAGACCATCATCGTGGGCGAAACAACGGGCTCATTCAGCAACGCGGGTGGCGCCGGGTCGAGGCTGGTTTCCTCCTTCAACACCTCGCGTATGGTGGCTTCGTCGACAAGGCCCAGCTCCAGCAAGATTGTGTCGAAGGCGCCCCCGTAGATGGCCCTGCGCAGATGGGCTTGTCGTACGGCCTCATCGCCGAGTCCCGCCCGGTCGATAAGCCGCTCTTCAAAGCGGTTCGCCGCCATGGGTCCTAGCGATCGAAAATAACGTAGGTGCCCGCAAGGTGGTCGTGTAACGCACGTCGCTCGCGATCAAAAAGACACCACAGCCAACCGAGGCCCGCGGGCATGACCGACAGGCAAATGGCCAAAAATCGCAGCAATCCGCGGGCGGGACCGGGGGTGGTTCCGCGCGAGGAAATAACGCGAAGGCCGCAAACCCGCAGGCCGATCGTTTGGCCCAACAGGCCGACCATGTAGAAGTGGTAGAGCGCCGTCTGTCCAAAGAGCAGGCCCACCGCACCCACGGCCATTGGGTTGCGGTCGAGCATGCCCGCGACCAGCAGGTCCGGTCCGAACTCGCGGGCAGTCGGTAGCTTCACATCGAGGACGAGCGCACAGGCGAACAGCACGGCGAGGACGATGACGGTCAGCAAGAGGGCATCAATCGAAACCGCGAGCGCTCGACGGGAGAACGTGGCGGCCTGAACCCGGAGCACGCGATCCTGGGGGGACGCGGATGCGGGCAAAGCGGCGACGTTGGCGTTCAAACTCACGGGTAGTCACCCATTGTTGAAAAAACCAGCGAAGGTTTCAAGTTAATGAATGCGTTTTGTTGATTTTGGGGTTTTTCGTGCCGCCGGCTCGCTCCCAACGACGCCCTCGGATCAGGGTCCGTTGGGCTGACGAACATCAACAAATGACCCATAATCTCGTTACGATTCTGTGAATACCTGAGCAGCCGATTGAACGACTGTCGAATTGCCGAATAACTAGGGGGAAATGAATCCCGTTTCGCGCCGAATACTGCCCTGGGGGGTTTTGTGCGCGGTTGCCGGGTTGGTATCGTGTCGAGATGGCAGGCCGGCGGGCCAGAATGATCGAAAAGTCGTACGCATCGATGGGTCAAGCACCGTTTTCCCGATTGCGGAGACCATTGCCGCACGGTACATGCTTGTCAAACCCGATGCCGACGTCCGGGTCGGCATTTCCGGGACCAGTGTGGGCATCGCGAAACTGTGTGATGGCCTGATAGAGATAGCCGACGCCTCTCGCCCCATCTCGCGAGAAGAAAACGAACGATGCAAGGCTCACGCGGTTCAGTATGTCGAAATTCCGATCGCGTTCGATGGCTTGGCGGTTGTGGTCAATCCCAAAAACGATTGGGCCAAGGACCTCACCCTTTCCGAGCTGCGGCGAATGTGGGGAGCTGATTCACAGGCGCTTGTGCACCGATGGAGCGACATCCGACCCGGTTGGCCCGATCGAGAAATCCACCTGCATGGCGCTGACACCCAGTCGGGCACCTACGACTATTTTGTGGAAGCCATCGGCGCAAAGGCAATTCGAACGGACTACGTCAGTTCGTCCGATGACAATATGCTGGTGCAAAGTGTGGCGAATGACGAATTGGCTTTGGCATTTTTTGGATTCGCCTACTGGCGATCCAATCAGCAACGCTTGAAGCTGCTTGCGGTGGACGACGAAAACGATTCCAACGGGATGGGGCCTGTGAACCCTTCACCCACCAGTGTCCACGACGGCTCATATCAACCCCTTGCGCGGCCGTTGTTTGTATACGTTGCGCTGTCGGCGCTGCAGACGTCGGCCGGCGCCGACTTTGCCAACTATCTCGTCCAGGTGGCAGAACAGGCGGTGGACGAAATTGGCTACGTTCCACTCGAACCTTCAACCTACGCGGCGCTGACGGTTCGATTGCGGGAGCGTGAGGTGGGCTCTCGATTGCTTTCACGGCGCTCGCGGGTCGGCGTCTCAACCCGAGACTTGCTTGGTCGGTAGTCTTCTCGGCGCCGTCGAGATCTGGCTTCTCGATCGAACGCGATCCTCGATGGTCCTGTGCAGTTCGGCTGAATCAAAAGGCTTGGTCAAGAGCGGTACCGTATTCTGCGCGAGGTAGTCTTGCGCCGCCGCCGTGAAGACGCCGCCTGAAACAAAGACGATCGCAGGTGCAAGAGACGGGTACGTTTCTACGATAACCTTGTGCAGATCGATTCCGCTCATCTCGGGCATCGTCAGATCCAACAAGATCACGTCCCAATCCGTTCGACCCTCGGCAAACATGGATAACGTACTACGTGAACCCGGGAGAATCTCGACATCATGATTCGCACTGAGTAGCCTTTTTATGGTCTTGGCAACGAGGGGTTCGTCGTCGACCACGAGAATCCGACCGCGCATCCCCGCGTGCGCAAGCTTCGGAGGACCATCGGCTGCCGCCAACGCGACCGGGTTCTCGTCTCCGACATAGATCGGCAACGACACCGTGAACGTGCTTCCCTGGCCAGGTTCGCTGACCACGGAGATGGCGCCTCCCATTTGCTGTACGGTACTGTGACAAAAAGCCAGTCCGAGTCCGGTCCCCTGTCCGACAGGTTTTGTGGTGAAGAATGGGTCGAAGATGCGCTCGAGAATTTCCGGCGAAATTCCGCCACCCGTATCCTGAATGTCGACCAGAACCCGGTTTCCCTCCTGCCGGGATGAAATCCGAATTTCATTTTCCGCGACATTTCCCTCGCGAATCGACTGCGCCGCGTTGACGAGCAAGTTGAGAAACACCTGAGCCAAGCGACCCTCTTCTGCCCGCACCTTGGGCAAGTCGCCAATTTTGCGTACCACGCTCGCGCGGTGCCGGATTTCAACCGACGCCATTCGCGTGCAAAGGTCGAGAACCCTGGCGACGTCGACTGGGCCGATGGGGGTTGGCTCGGTCCGCGAGAACGATTTGAGATCGGCAACGATATCTCGTATGCGAATCGCTCCTTCTCGGATCTCCGTCACGAGTTCGACCATCTCGTTTGCCTCCGAGGTTGCGAGCGATCGATTGGCGTCCGCTTTCTGTGCGAGGGGCAGCAACAAATCGAGGTTTACGATGACGTAAGCAAGCGGATTGTTGATCTCGTGACCTACCCCGGCAGCCAGTGTCCCGACCGAGGCCATTCGCTCGGCAACCAACAACAAGTTTTGCATTCGCCGGCGCGCCAAGAGTGCCTGGGTGATTTTGTCCTGCCGGCGGCGATAAGCGACCAAGAAAATAAGGTTGAGAATTGTGAGGCCGGTAGACACGGCGCCAAGAACATAAAACGAACGTGTCTCGGATTCGAGTTTTGCCGAAAGACGATCGTCCTGTGCTCGTAAAAGGGCCAACAACGCGTTGACCCTGCGGTTCAGTCCCTGTACGTGTTCCTTTACCTCGGGCCAGATCACGTTGTCGTGCGCCACCAGTTCAAGCGTCACCATTGCGTCGCGGAGGGAACTGCGGACTTCGCTTTGAAGGGCTTCCAGGTCTGGATGTTCGACGCCCACTGAACGAGTTGTGGCCAGGAATCGATGCGACAACGAACGAACGCTCCCGGGTGTGAGCGCTTCGTCCTGAAAGCTTAGCTTCTCGATGTCGCTACCAATCACCTGCAAGCTGGAAAGCAGATCCACATTTCGGTGCCAATCCAGACGCGCATGGTGGATCATCTTGACGAGACTCAAGCACCAGATCGCAATGATCGAAATCAGTACCGCGAACAACCACGCTGGGATTGAAGGTCTCGTTCCCTCTTCGGGTCCCGAGTTGGAACCGTTGGCAGCGTTGTTCACCAGAAAAGCCGAATCGCATCGTACAGGTTGACGTTGTCGAGTAGCGCTGCAAATGTGCAACAACCGAACGGACGCCGAAACACGGCTGTAGGACAACTGTGACGGACAAGTCCTAAATTCTCGCGCCCAGGCCCCCCACCTATCGCTGCTTGCGACCCAACGCATCGAGCCGAAGGGTTGACCACACACGTTCAGCGATCACCGCGTGCCCTTTGGGTCCGGGATGAAAGTGGTCGGCTCCCAATCGGTCCGTGCGACCCAGAAATGCGTCCGCAATCGGTACCACAATGACATCGACGAAAGGGTGGGTTGCCGTCTCAAAGAGGACGTTCCAGGATAACAACTCGGCGCGTGCTTCGGCCTCGGCACCCGGTGCAACTTCAAACGGGTTGTACAGACCCAACACCCGAACCGGTGCCGTTGGGTTGATTGACCTCAAGTCGTTGAAAATTTGTTTCAATCGCTCGGTAGCCAGCGCGCGTGCACGATCGGGTTCAATCTCTGTTGCCTCGGTTCCGCCGCGAAAGGTTCGCATCAGATCATTGCCACCAATCGACAGAAGGACGAGATCCGCACGCGAAATCGCCGTGCGAATCGCCTTGTCTTTCAGCCGTTCGGCCAGATCCACGGTCTCGGCGCCGGGGCGAGCCAACGCAATGAGGACAGGCTTTCGATCGGCTTGCTCCAATTGCCGCACTACGCGGCTGACGTATCCGCCGCGATCATCACCCAACCCGTGTGTGATCGAATCGCCGAGGGCGACGACAACAATTTCGCGGTCTCGTGGGACTGCAATTGCAATCGATTCTTGCGGCGGATGTACGGCCTCGCCCGAAACGCCCATCACGGCCAACGCAAGCCCCGCTGCCAGGGCAAGTCCGGATGGCACTGCAACGACTAAGGGCGCAAACCATGGAATGATGCGGGGCCGCGACACTGGGGTATTATGCCATGCAATGACGACGGTGCTTGCAGCACAACACCTTGCCAAACGATTTGGAACACGCCTGGCCGTTGACGATGTTTCATTTTCTGTTGGAAAAGGCGAGGTATTCGGGTTTCTCGGACCGAACGGTGCAGGAAAGACGACAACCATCAGAATGCTAGTCGGCCTGATTCGCCCAACATCCGGTCGCGTTGAGATCTCGGGTATCGATATGCAACACAATCGAGAAGCGGCGCTTCGGAAACTGGGATGCATTGTCGAATCTCCCGACTTTTATGATTACATGTCGGGGAGAGAAAACCTGGCGCATTTCGCCCGCATGGTAGACCGAAACGCGAATCGACGAATCGACGAAGTGGCGACAGCCCTGGCCATGCGCGAACGACTATCTGACAGCGTGAGCACCTATTCACTGGGAATGCGACAGCGTTTGGGGTTGGCGCAGGCACTGATCGGCAATCCCGAACTGCTCATTCTCGATGAGCCAGCGAACGGCCTCGACCCCGCTGGTATCCACGAATTGCGCGGGTTGCTTCGTCGTTTGGCGGACGAAATGGGAATCTCGATATTTGTATCGAGCCACTTGCTGGGCGAAATTGAAAAAATCTGTGACCGAGTGGCCATTGTGCACCGGGGACGGACACTGACCGAGGGATGCGTTGCGGATCTGGTGGGGCAATCTGGCGATTCTCTCGAGAAGCTATTCCTCACGATTACTTCGGGCGAAACGGTTGGGCTATAACGCCATGCGATTGTTTTTTGCCCTTTTGCAAAACGAATGCACCAAGTTGTTGCGGCGACGAAGGCCGCAGTTGGTACTGGTTATCCTGACGGCATTCCTTGGGATCGCGACCTGGGCCCAGTACCAAAAATCGGAAATACAGGAACGGGAGTCCGCAACGGCGCACGGCAACTGGCGAACCGAGACACACGATCGACTCGATCGCCTGGATCAGCGCGCGGGTCGAAGAAGGATCTTCACTGGCTTCTCAAGATTTCTGCGCCTGGAATCGGTTCGCCTTCGCTACCACCTGGAACACAATATCGATCCGACTCAGATGACGGGTCCAGCAATGGCTCGCGCTTTCGCTCTGGTTGCAAGTGCACTTCTGTTGCCACTGCTCATCACGGTCTTGGCGTCCGATCTGGTGACGGGAGAAAACTCGGCAGGAACGATCAAGATGCTGCTGACGCGACCGGTTGCGCGATGGAAGATCCTTGGATCGAAGGTTGCGGCCATGATTGTGTTTGCGACCGTCCTGGTCAGCGCAGCGGCAATGTTGTCGTGGTTAATCGGAGGAGTCGCCTTTGGATGGAAGGGGTGGACCGCACCTGTGTTTACCGGGTTTCGATCGAGCCCGGGCGGCGTCGATCTCACCCAGGTTCAGATGGTTGCGCTGTGGCTTGATACGTTGGCCTGCTATGGGTTGGTGTGGTACGCGACGATCACGGTCGGAATGATAGCGGTTGCTTTTTCGGTGTTTTTTCGTTCAAGCGTCGGCGCCATGGGATCGTTGATGGCGGTGTTGGTTGCGGGAAGCTTGATGGGACAAATGGTCGAGGACTGGCCTCCCGCAAAGTGGTCCTTTCCCACGAATCTTGCACTCGGGCAGTTTTATTCGGGGGTGCCGCCACCCGTCACGGGGATGACCCTCGTTCATTCCATTCTGGTGTTGGGCGTCTGGGCCTCGGTGGTGTTGTGTGTTGCGTTTTGGGTCTTTTCACGGCGAGACGTCACGGCGTGAACGGGCGTGTTCTGGGCGATGGCATTCGAAGGAATATCGCCGCAGAGGCCAGACCGTAAATTCCCAAACCCACCGCAACGGAAACGTTTCGGGTGTGCGCAACTGCGACTCCGTACCACGCGGCAACACCGACAGCCGCGAGGCGACCGAATTCGAAGATTCGCACCGAGAGACGATTCTCAAGCCACATGCCTTCGGTGTGGAACGAAAGAATCGCCAGGAACAACAGTGCAAGCGCAAGGGCGCGGTCCAATGTCGCGTAGCGCAGGGCCATCAATCCGGCAATCAACAAGACCATTTGAACGAGGACCAAAATGCGCGTTTTTTGCGGCGTTTCTACTGAGAATGCCGCTTTCGACCATGCGGGCACCCTCGAATCGCGTAGATCCGCTGGGCGCCAAGCAGGATTTGCGATCCAGAGGCGTGCTTTGTCCACGATGCGTCGTGTGTTCCACGTGTCTTTAAGATTTTCGTACCACACGTGTAAATTTGCCCACAGCGGGTTCAAGCTGCAGATTGGGTGGGTGATGCCGAAAGAACAAGGACGTTTCGGATCCTCCGCTGCGAATGTTCGGAAAATCCTGTCCCACACAATGAATACCCCGCCGTAGTTGCGGTCAAGGTATTCGGGATCTCGTGCATGATGAACGCGGTGGTTTGATGGCGTGATGAGGAGCCACTCGAGTGGACCGAGTGTTCGGATATGCTCCGTGTGTACCCAGAATTGATAGATCAAGTTCAAGCTTCCGACCGTCAATAGAACATTTCGAGGGAATCCGACGATAAAAAGCGGAAGGAAAAATACAAAGGATAGAAAACCAGTTGAGGGTTGGCGCAGTGCCGTCGAAAGGTTGAAGGTTTCACTTTGGTGGTGCACGACGTGGGTTGCCCAGAGAATCCGAGTCTCGTGGCTAAAACGATGAGACCAGTAGTAGCAAAAGTCGTACGAAACGAACGCGGCAATCCACGTCCAGGTCTCGCTTGAGTCCAATTCAAACAAGATGAATTGCGGTCCAGCCGCGGTGGCGGCCGCGCCGACCACGCTTACTTTGATGAAACTCCGTAGACGACTCAGCGCGCCGGTTTGCAGGCTGTTGATGGTGTCGGTCAACCTGTACGTGTTCCGCCCAACTGCGCGACCGTAAATGTACTCGGCGAGGACGAGCAGAACAAAAAATGGAATTGCAATTGCGACGAGGTTCATCGAATGATCCGCCGCGTTTGTCGGCACCGCTGCCTGCTACGTCGATTCGTCGATTCGAGTGCGGGCGGCCCGCAGTTCTTCGACAATTGCGTACTGATGCATCGACAAAGGGCGGTGCATCTTGGCATACGCTCGTCGCAAGCGCGCTTCGTCGCGCAACCGGCTGCGCAAGGTTTGTAGGTCCTTGTTGCGAGTGGATGCGCTCGCGACGTTGAAGTTTTCCACGGCATTCGCAATGTCCTTTACGGCGGTCAGACCTGCTCGCTCAAGCGCATCAAGCCCATCTGAGGTTGCCGAACGGACTCGGTCATATTCTCGGGCGTGTGCTTCGATTTGGTTGACATGCGGCGCCAGTTTTGTTCGCAAAGCATCCCCCTCGATTCGCCGAGTCGGACCGACCAATCGCTGGATTGAATGATCTCCCTGACGTTGGCTACGCGAAAGCAATCTTGCCGAGTAGACATCCCGAAGTGGAGAGTCGTGTGCGACGATTGGCACATACGGCGCATTGCTGTTCACGTCGACAACACGCGTGAAAAACTGCGCCCAACAGTGGTCTTCGCCGTGTCGGGTGTCTGAGATCCCGACGACGTTGCAACCGGGCTTTCCGAAGTCGGGGTACTGTTGAATCAAACGTTCTATCTTTTGTCGGCCGGAGTTGATGCTTACGTTTTCCGGCGTCGAAATTTGGTCAAGGGGACCCGTTCGATAGCGCCGATTTACATGAAATGGAGCTTGGAATGAATCTTCGGTTTCTGTGGCACTCGAGTACAAGACGCCGTCGACACCAAGTGCGTTGCGGGCAAATTCAAGCATGGGCTGGGGCGATGCACTCGTGATGATAGTTCGCAAACGGGGAAAGCGGGAGCGCAGCCAGGCGATGTCTTCGCGTTCAATGACCTGGTCGGCGGAGACACGGTTCCACACCCGTTCGGCGAGGTGATACAAATCCTGGCGATTCAACCCTGCTATCTTGTGAAGCATCGCAGTTTGGATGCAACGTTGGAGAATGGTGACCGCTTCGGGACCAAATTGGCGGTACGTCCACCGTTCGAGCCGGGGCGATCGTGAGGCCAACTTGACGCCGATGAGGTATGTCAGACCGGGATACGCCCAGCTGGCGACGCCGTTCAGAAGATAGGAAAGGGTGCGGAGCGGCGTTCGGCGATCGAGAAACAGACGTTCGAGCACCCGGTTCGCGTCGAGCTCGTTGAGGCGGTCCATCCCGTAAGCACGGTAGGCTTCGATTTCCCAGCCCAGGAGCTCGCCTAGATTTCGGTCAAGATGGGTGGTTCGGTCAAGGTCCAACACCAGATAGTCGGTCTTTGCATCGATGACGCGGGTGCAGAGACCACGGAAATCAATGGGTTCGTCGAATACGGTCAGGCTGTCGACGACCCGACAATACCGACCGTTCCTGTCGGCCGAGTGTCCAATGGTTCGCTCCACGGTAAGGGGAGCACCCTCATTCTGCGGCATCGTTTGGGCGAGTGAGCGCATCTCCCTTAAAGCAAGCTTAGTCTTGTCCATAGATCAAGGTCAACGCAGTTGAGTTTCCAAAACGTCAGCATTTGGTAACACAGCGGTGGCGAAGTTGTTTGTTTTCGATAGTCCACGCGGTCGGGCGCTAGCCGAGCAGCCGCGAAAAGAGCGCCTCGTACTGGTTTGCCGTTTGGTCGAGTGTGAGTTTTTGTCCGACCTCTCGCATCCTTTCAAGCGCCTGTTGCCATTCTGGCGAGCCAAGCTCGCCGGCTAAACGTCGTACGGATTCGGCGAGATCGCGATCCGCCAGTGAATTCAGATAAAATGGATAGTCGGCACCCAGGAGTTCAACCACGCCAGGTTCCTTGCCCGACAGAAAGAGGGCGTCGGCAGCGGCGCTGTTGGCGAGTTTCACAACCGACTTTCCCGTGTCGAGGCGGGCTGAAAAGTGTCCATTGAATGCGCGCAGCCGTTCTTGCCATCCGGGCTTTTTGAAATCGACCCGACAAAGTTCGGGAATCGATCCTCTGATTGCCGACGAATTTCCAATTTCACCAATGTAGGCCAAACGAAACACGTTGTGATCAACGACATTGGTTTGAATCAAGGGATCGGCGTGGTGGTAGAACACCTCCACGATCGCTGAATTGCGTAGGTGTTCTACCTGTTCGCGGACGTGATGGCTTGCGCACAGCACCGCATCATACGCCGCGATGGGTGCTCCGGCCTGATGGTCAATCGCGTCCAGCACGACACGGTTTCCGCGTGATTGCCAGACTGACAGAAATCTGGATTCGCTTTTCACGCAAACGATCAGGGAATCTCGGATATCGCGCAGCACCCACCAGGCCGGGCCAATCACCCAGCGGCAGTCGTGACCACGCCGGGCCAGGCGTTCGGCCACCTGTCTCCCACGCATGGTGAACGACGGTCGATTGCGGTGCGACCAGAACACAATCTTCTTGGCGATGCGATGTGTCACGCAATCCGTCTTTTCCTGAATGCGAAAAAAAAGAGGCCGTAGGCAAGGACGAAAGCAATCGAGAGTTGCCAGCGAAATTGCAGGTCGAGGAGCCACTGCAAAACCAGGGCTGTCAGAACGGCGAGCGCGCATTGCGCAACGGGGCGAGCAATGGGCAAGAGCGGCAAACGTACCCCGAGCCACACCCGCGTCTCGAATACCTGCGCCATCTGGGTGATGCAAAGACCGGTCGTGGTGGCGATGGCCGCGCCCATCAGTCCATGGTGCGGAACCAGCAGGAGGTTGCCAAGTACATTGAAACCAGTTGCACCCACGGCGTTGACAAGATTCAGCGCGGGGTGCCCCGTCATGCCCAGTACGTTGCCGGTAAGACCGAAGGCACAACTGCAAACCGATCCGAATACGAGCACGACGAAAAACGTCGACGGCACATCGGCGAAGTGTGCCAGCGTGAAAAGGTCGTCGCGATGCATGATGAACAATATCCCAACCGGCGCGGCGATTTGGACGCACCATCCGGTGACGATGCCGATGCTGTCCGACAAAGCGGTTGCCCTGCCTTCGTGTTGCAAGCGTGCGACAAGGCTGGCGTAAGCCCCGGCAAACGTCACTCGTATCGTGAAAATTTGGCGGGAGACTTCAGAGGCCACGCGATACGCGCCGAGCAACCGATCGGGCGTGCCAGCGGCTCCCAGCAGCACGATGTCGAGGTCGAAGGTTGCCTGGTAAAGCGCCATGTTGAGAGACTGTGGCAGCGCAAATTTCATCAGCGCTCGAAGCGGCGCGCCCTGGATAGCGCGCACCGGATGGGACAACGGAATCTTGCGCGCCAGGATCGCAAGCGCAAACAACGCTCCCACTGCTTGTGCCAAGACGTATGCCCAGGCCATGCCCACTGGATCGACGGTGAAACGTCGCGCAAAGAGGGCGCCTCCCAGAAAGAATATTGGGATGACGAAACTTTTGACGAAAACGTCACCACCCATGCGCATGGACGATCGCAATGCTGCCGTCGCAATTGCGGTGACCGCCACAAAAGGAATTCCGAGGCTCACGACACTCAACAACCGTCCGAGATCGGATCGACCGAATGCGAGGCGGCCGATCGGCGTTCCCCAGAAATGCAAGGATAGACTGGCGATAAGTGCCAGCAAACCAGAGAGCGTCATGGCGATCAGTACGACGCCCGCCATTCGTTCACGTTGCGCGGCGTCGAGTACCCGGTCGCCATCGTGGGCGCACAAGAATTGAACCGCATCCGAGAACCCTGCTGAACAAAAAAATGCCACGATGCCGACACCAGCCAGGTTGAGCGCAAGGGCGCCGTAAGCATCTCCAAACAACCGCACACCGAGAAGTGGCGAGGCGGCAAGTGCGAGACGCCCGACAGCGCCGAGCACGTTGATCGCGGCTCCGCGCTTCAGCAAGACGAGGTCACGGGCCAATGTCATGGCAAGCTCAGCAATACGGAATCACAAGGTGCGACAGCCATTGACGATGGGCGTTTTCGGTTACGTATGATGCATCGATGCGTTCTAGATTGGCTCCGGCGGCCGAGGCATACCAGTGCACAACAATCGTCGACTGAATTGAGGTGGGCAAGACGACCTGGTCGCGACGACGGAACCAGTGACCCGCGAGTCCCGGGCCAATTGGGAAAAATGTTTCAGGAGGCAACACGCGCAAATCTGCACCCTTGTAGGTCCGTACCGCGTCCTGCAACAAATGCGTACCGAGCGCGTAGCGCACCAATTGGCGTTCGCGGGACATTCTCACCATGGCCTCAAGCAACGCAATCCAGAACGGATGTCCCGCCGGTCCGCCCATCACCGCATTGTTCGCGGCAAGCGGGAAAAATCGTTCGACCAATGCGTAGGCATCAAAGCCGCCGTCCCAGGCGTTGAAAATTTCGCGCACCGCGGACAGCAGAAAAGCGCGACCCCGCACGACAGGATTAAACGAGTGCATGACCGACGCGGGAAACGCAACACGTTCCTCTCCGCAGAAAATGCCCCCGTGGCGAAGTATCTCGTCGAACGGATGCAGTGTAACCGTGTCCGTGTCGAGATAGACGCCACCATGGGACGCGAGCACCAGCACACGCAAGACGTTGGCACGCGCAGCAGGCGCGCGGAGTCGGGCAAGCAATTCCACCATCGGTTGCACGGGAACGCCCGCGCGCTCGCAGAGGCCTTGCACATCAAGGGGGACGGAGACGATGCCATCCATTTCGAGCAGGTGGCGAAAATCGCGCGCGTGTGGCCCATCCTCGAGCACGAGACCGTCGTGGTGAATCAGGACCTTGTCGAATCCCCCCTGCAACCGAGCCGACCGCACCGCAACGGAATAGATCCAGGGGAAGCCACGCCCAAGCCAGACGAAGTGCCCAAGCGACGGAATCTTTGGAAGAAGGTCTAGGCCCATCGCCCGGCTCCGCGGTTCCGTGGGGTCGCCATTGCCGCCGCAGTCTTGCACGCAGGTTAGAAGATTGCGTTTGTGTCAGATGGAATTCACACGTCTGTCACACCGAAGGGCGCAGGTACCTGCGATGAAGCCCTCTTTGCCGCCCCCTCCCCACCGCGTCATGATGCGCATTCTTTTCAGCTACGTCGAACTTTGCGCCCGGCGACCGATCCTTTTGACTCTGTTGTTGGCGGGGTCGATCGGATTGTCGGTATGGGCCGCACAGCGCATCCGGGTCGATCCGGATATCAGTGCCTTGCTGCCTGATGATTCGCCCGATCGCGCGGCTTTGCAGATCCTGCAGGCACGCACCAAACCTTCGCAACCGTTGATCCTGCTTGTCAGCTCGTCGGAGATCAGTCTCAATCGAAAAATTGCCGCGAAACTTGCAGAAGCAGTCGCGGTCTGGCCGGAGACGCGATTCGCCATCGCGCGACGTGATCCGGCGTCGTTGTGGGAGCGACGGTTGCTATTCGCGCCCGCCAAATCCATCGACGCCATTTCCGAATCGATCGACGAACGGGTGCGATGGGAGCGTTGCCAGGCATTGCCGGGATGTGTCACCCTCGACGAAGCACCGTCGGTTCCCGACGAAGATTCGGTTCGCGAGAGCCTAAAATCATCGCCTGAAACGGCGATGTTGCTGCACATGCTCGGTGGCAGCGGCGTAGAATCCGAGGGTTCAAAACGACGGCACGAGCAGGATGCAAGCGGCGAGCTATGTACCCCCGATGGCACCCTGTGTGCCGTCGAGGCTTCCATCGAAGGTGATCCCTCGAATCTCGCCTTTGCCGACACGATCTTGGCCCGGGTGGACGCGCTGTTTGCAGAGGTTCGGCCGGTAAATGCCCCGGCCGATCTGCGCCTCGTGGTGAGTGGCGCCTACCGGAACGCGCCCATCGCCAGGCGCATGACAACCGAGGATCTCAAGCGAGCATCGATTGTGACCGGCGTGCTGATGTTTACCCTGTTGCTTGTGTGGTACCGATCCATTCGCGTCCTGCTGTTTCTCAACGTGCCGCTCATGGTGGGGCTGGCATGGACGGCAGGCTTTGTCGCTGTGGTCGATCACGATTTGAACATCCTGACCGCGTTTACCCTCGGTGTACTGGGTGGCCTTGGCATCGAATACGGCATTCATATTCTCGCGCACTGGCGCCTGAACACCACGGCCAGTCGCGACCCAGTCGAAAATCGCCGACTGGCCCTGCTCGGATTTCGTGACACGATTCGTCACCTTGGCGGTTCAATGGCCATTGCGGTTGTCACCACGGCTTCAGGATTTCTTTCCCTGGTTGTGGCTCGGTTTCGTGGGTTTTCGGAGATGGGGGCTTTGGCGGCGGTGGGCGTCATGCTCACCCTTTTGGCTTTCATTGTCGTGCTTCCGGTGATGGCTCGGTGGTTTGGATTTTTTTCGCCATCGAGGGCCAAGGCTGATGTGCAGAATAAGGTGCAATCAAGACCGCTTGCGATTCCGCCGCGACGCGCGGCTGCCGTTGCAATCGTCGGAGTTGCAATCGGGATCGGGTTTGGTCTTGTCGGTCGTGGGGTCGGGTTCGAGCTAGATTTTCGCAAGCTTCAGCCGCCCGAGATAAGTCACGGGCTACCATCGGGAACCGCCCTGCGTGGCTCGACGCGCAGAACTGTATTCATGCTGGGCGAATCCCAGGAGGATTTAGAAATCGCGGCCACAGCCCTTCGAATTGAAGGACCAGGGCCGCTCGGCGACGCGAAACAACCGTGGATATTGACGGCTCGAAGTTTTGTCCCAGCCGACCAGCCGACCCGACTCGCTGCGGTGGCAAGGTTGCGCCAGGTCATCGATCGAGCTCTCCGTGATGCCGACGAGAAATCCTCGACGCAGTTGAACAAGTTGCGTTTGCTCGCATCGGTTTCAACGCCTATCGAAGCGAATCAAATGCCGCCGTGGGTTCGGGACTGGCTCTTCGAGCGCAACGGGCGTTTCGGAACCATCGGCCTCATCTATACAGAGCTCAGTGGTTCGGACGCGGGGGAAATGCAGATCTTGCATGAACGCATGGAGCAATGGCGAAATCGGTTTCCCAAAATCGTATTCGCTTCTGCCGTCGCCCAGCTTGGCGAGGTGATCCCCGGTCTCGCAGCCGACGCCCCGATGGTGTTTACCCTCGCCCTCGCCGGACTTGCCCTTTCGACCCTGCTGGTGTCGCGTTCATGGCGACGCACGCTCCTCGTTCTGATTCCGCTTGGACTCGCAACCGGGATCGGCCTTGGGACCATGGCGTTTTTCGACTTGAAGGTGAACCTCTACAACCTGATCGTGTTTCCGCTGTTCCTCGGTATATCCATCGACGGATCGGTTTACGTGGTCTGGGCTTTCGAAAAGGGCGTCCCCCTTCGATCGGAACTCGCCAGCAAGGTCGGTGCGATCTCAATTTCAACTTTCGCCAACATGAGTGGGTTTGCCGGCATGCTCGTGGCACGCAATCCCGGCATCGCATCGCTCGGGAAAACCGCATTGATCATGCTGGGCTCTGCGCTGGTTGTGAACATTTTGTGGCTTCCGTGTCTCATGTTGACGGTGGGAAGAAGTCGGGAGGCCTAGCGAACGAGGCTCTCTTTTTCGAGTACGGCACCCACGTTCCAAGATTGTCACAGGACCGTGACTCTCAGCGGCGCACAGACACCCTAAGGTTGGGCAATTCCCTTGATAGTACTCGACATCACAAGTTTCTTTTCGTCTGGATGCGGTGGCATCAAGCGGTACTTGATCGAGAAGTCCCGCCTGTTGCCGTCCGAGAACGTCGAATATCACATCATCGTTCCCGGTGAATTCGATCGCACGAGTTCAATTGGCGACGGCACGCTGCACGAGATTGCCGGGCCTCTGACTCCGCGGAATGACGAGTATCGTATGTTTGGGTCGAGCGCCAAGCTTGTCGACCTGATCCTGAAGCTACGACCTGACGTGATTGAACTTGGCAGCCACTACTGGCTTCCCACCATCGTCAATCGAGCTGTCCGGCGTTTGCCTTACCGACCCAGGGTGGTCGGTTTCTTTCACAGTCATCCGCGGCAGGTGGTGGAGCCCGTCGTACGGTTCCTTCCGACGCGCATCGTCGGGGACGTGCTGGCTGAGATTGTCTGGAAGTTCTTGTGTCGCCGACACGCTGGATACGACGCGACGCTCGTCGCATCGCGTACCATCGAAGTTCAATTGGCGCGACGGGGGGTTCCCAATGTCACCCGCGTTGGACTTGGCGTTGACGTCAACGTGTTTTCCCCCGATGCCGCACCCGAAAAGCGAGCCGCAGCGCATCCTGGCGCAAGCAAACCGTTGCTGCTGACGTACGCGGGTCGCTTCACGGCTGACAAGGAGCTCGACGTCTTGATGCGAGCTTTCCCGATCATTCACGCGCGAACGGGCGCAACCCTTCGATGCATCGGCTCGGGACCATGGCAAAAGCGACTCGAACGGTTCGCAGCCGAGCAAGCCGGCGTCTCCGTTATGACTTATGTCAACGCGCCATCTGACATGGCACGCTGTCTCGCGGAAAGCGACGTGGTGGTGGTCCCAAGTCAGACCGAAACGTTTTCGCTCGTGACCGCCGAAACGCTCGCTTCGGGGACACCGGTTCTCGGACCCAACCGAGGTGGCGTGAGAGAACTTATCGAGGACTCCCACGGCGGCATGTTGTTCAAAGCCGGAAGTTCAGATTCAATGGCGGAAACGTTCGAGCGACTGGCCGCGATGTCTCCTGCGAATCGCCTTGCCATCAGCGACGCCGGACGGAAGCACGCGGTAGACCACTTGACCTGGGAACGTGTCACACGACGTGCCCTGGATGTCTATACCGCCGCACTTGAAGTTCCCGAACGCCTGCTCGAAGTCCCCGACGTGGCATAGCGGCTCCCGGACTCAGGCCGCGGTCACGCTCCTTGAAATCAGAGTGAGACTTTTGCACTGCGGAGTGTAAACCTCCCGGTGCATGCCACCGTTCTTTGATCCGAAAGCAACGCCGAAGGGTGGGCTTTCGGCGCCTGCGACCCAGCGCAACAGGAATCCGATCCTGGCTGTGCTTGAGCGGATATTGCCCAAAGCCGGCATGGTTCTGGAGATCGCAAGTGGCACCGGTGAACACGCGGTGTATTTCGCCGCCGCGATGCCCGGGATCGTCTGGCAACCGTCGGATCGGGTGATAGCCCACCTGCAGAGCATTTCCGCGTGGCGCGAATCCACGGCGGTTGAGAACGTACTTGCACCGCTCGTTCTGGATGTCGAGTCCGTGCCATGGCCAATCCAACACGCGGCCGCCGTGGTCAACATCAACATGATTCACATTGCGCCCTGGTCGGCCTGTATCGCGCTGATGAAGGGTGCGGCTTCCCTGCTGCCACCTGGTGCGCCGTTGTTTCTGTATGGACCCTTCAAACGCGATGGAAAACACACATCCGAAAGCAACGAGGCGTTTGATCTGAGACTGCGCGCCGATGATTCGCGCTGGGGTGTGCGCGACCTGGGAGATGTTCAGGCGGTTGCCTCGCAAGCGGGCTTTGCGCTACAGGAGCTCGTCTCGATGCCCGCGAACAATCTCTCAATCGTATTTCGGCGAGAGGGGTAGTTGTGTCACGAATCGAGACCGCCGGTCGCAGCCTGGCAGAGCGCCACCGCCACGATCGCCGCCGTTTCGGTCCTCAATATGCGGGGCCCGAGTCCCACCGAAACGAAGCCTTGTAGCGCAACCCGTGTCACCTCTTCGGGCGAAAAGCCACCTTCGGGACCAATCAGTAGCACGATATCCCTGCAGCATTCCGGAATCGACCGGGTCAGCGAGCGTTGATTCTCCGATTCCCAAAGCACCAGTCGAACCGCTCCGGGCGTCGCAACGCTCCTGGCGACTTCTTCCAGATCGAGAGGGTCGTCGATGCGGGGCACATCGGCCCGACCACACTGGCGAGCTGCCTCGCGTGCGATGGTTCGCCAGCGTTCTAGTTTTCCGGCCGCCTGTTCGGCATCCAGACTCGCCCTGGCAGTGATGACCGGTACAATGGTGGTCACTCCAAGTTCCGTGGTCTTCTGTACGATGAGTTCCATGCGGTCGGCTCTTGGCAACACTTGCAACAGCGTGATACGCGTCGCCGGCGCGGGGATCGTTCTTCTGGTGCCCAGTCGCAGCGAAAGGGACTGCCGCTCGATGGACAAGATCTCCGCTTCGATCTCGTTGCCGAGACCATCGAAAACCCCCAGCACATCCCCAACTTGAACGCGCAACACACGGACGAGGTGTTTGTAGGCGGGGCCATCCACCATCAAGGATTCACCCGTCAGGCGTTCCGGTTCGATGAAGAGCCGCGCGGTCATTTTCGTAGCACGCTGAGTGCCGACCACTCGCCGTCCACGGCGTGATCGGTTAGCTCGAATCCAACCTGTCGGTACGCCGCAATCACCGAGTCCGCCTGTTCGTTCAAAATCCCGGAGAGGATCGCCCGACCATTCGGAGCAACCGAAGCAAAAATCTCGCTTGCCAGCGGTATCAAGACCGGGGCTTCGATGTTCGCGAGCACGAGGTCATACGGTTCCGGATCGCGGGCGCGCAACTCGGCCAGGGTGGCCGTTTCGGACTGAACGGACGTGACGGCATTGTCGGCAAAGTTTTCCCGCGTACAGGCGACGGCTTCGTCGTCGATATCAGCCGCCATCCCCTTCGCCCCCGGCCAGAGCCGTGCGGCGGCGATCGAAAGGATGCCCGACCCACAACCCAGATCGAGGAACCGCTGCACGGTGTGTTGCGCATCGGCCAGTGTCTCGCATTGTCCCACCACGAGGCGGGTGGTGGGGTGGGCGCCGGTGCCGAACGCGCGTCCCGGATCGAGATCGATGATGATGTTTCCCTCTTCGGCTGGGCGACCCGCGCGATCCCAGGACGGGCAGACGTAGACCCGTTTGCCAATGCGCGTGGTGTGGAAAAACTGTTTCCAGACGTCGCGCCATTCCGATTCGTGTGAAACCCGCTGCCGGATGATGGGGGTGTCGATGCTGGCGCCCGCCGCCCGTGCGAGGGTCAGGGTTTCGTCAATCGCTGACAGGATATCCGGTGCTTTTTCGGGATCCGCCTGAACGACCAGAATGACAAAGCCCTTTGGCGCGCCCAGCAAGGTATCGGCATCTCGAATCTCGACTCCGTCACACAATTCAGAAAGCGTGGCTGCCAGGAGATCGGCCACGTCTTCGCCCACCTCGACCTGGATTTCTGTCCAAACCGTATCTTGTTCGCTTTGAGGCATGTTGTTTTCGGCTACGCGAGTGCTTGGTCGGTATCGGCCAGTAAATCGTCCACGTCTTCAATGCCGACGGAGATCCGCAACAGGCCGTCGGTTATCCCCTGCGCCTCACGGGTTTCGGGGGAAAGCGCGCGGTGGGAAAACGATGCGGGATGGGTGACGAGTGACGATACGCCGCCCAGACTCGAGGCGCGGCGCATCACGTGGATGCGGTCGTAGAAGCTCCGGGCTGCCGTCAGGCTTCCGGCATCGAAGGAAACGATGGCGCCGGGGCCGCGCAACAGGGCGGCTGCACGGGCATGATCGGGGTGCGAGGCGAGGCCCGGATAGTGAACCACCCGGATTCGAGGATGTTGTTCCAGATACTCGGCAAGACGCTGCGCGGAACGCACCTGGCGTTCGATTCGCAGCGGCAAGGTGCGCAGCCCGCGCAACGACAACCAGGCGCAGAACGGATCCATGATCGCGCCGAGTACCGTGCGATGGTTGCGGACACGGGCTGCGGTCTCGGAATTGGCAACCACGATGCCGCCAACCAAATCGCTGTGTCCCGCCAGGTATTTCGAAACGCTGTGGACGACGGCGGTCGCACCGAGGGCGAGGGGTTGCAAAAGGCAGGGCGTCGCAAAAGTGGAATCCACGATGAGCGCAATCCCATGTTTCTGGGCGAGCGCCGCAAGCGCCACAACATCGGACACCCGCAGCAAGGGGTTGGTGATGGTCTCGATGACGATCGCCCGCGTATCCGGTCGGAGCGCAGCCACAACCGCTTCTGTTTGCCAGGCCGGAACGAAGACGCTTTGCAGTCCCATCGCGGGCAGCTGATCGCGCACCATCTCCGTAGAGCCGCCGTAGAGCCCGTCCGAAACGATCAGGGCCGAGCCCTTGCCGGTGCCCAGGATCGCTCCGAAAAGGGCTGCTGTGCCGGAGCCGAACGCCACCGCTTCGACTTGTTCGCTGCCACCTGCGTCTTCGAGCTCGGCGACGGCCTGCTCAAAGGATTGCACCGTCGGATTGCCGTGACGGGCATAGATGAAAGCCTGGCCCCGCGCCGCCTGATCTGCAGCCTGTGAATCGGCGTATTCGAAATTGCTGGTCAGGAAAAGCGGTGGGACATGGGGATGCTCACCGGCGCTGCCCGTTCCCCAAACTGCCTCGTCCCGAGGGGCGCCGCCATGGACGGCACGCGTCGAAAAACCCGTAGCCTGCTTGGGCAACGGCAACGATGTTTCCGCGATGGGCTTCCCGCGGTCTCCGTTTTGGCTCACCGCGAAAATTCCCGACCGGCGGCCTTATCGGCCAGGTCGACGTTTCATTTCACGACGGCGACGTTTGCGCGCTTCGCGCATCTTCCGTTTCTTCTTGACGGAAGGCTTCTCGTGATAGCGGCGACGCTTGATCTCTTGAAGAATACCTTCCTTCGACATCTTCTGTTTCAGCACTTTGACCGCCTTTTCAATCGAATCTCGAACTTCGACCTCAAGGGGTTTTCCGTGCAGCGTTTCCAAAGTTCGGGTCTCGGCGGTGGTCATCGTTTTGGGGGCGCGAGTAAAGCACTGCACCTGATACCGGTCAAGCCCGATCGCCGGGCGTGTCGCCGCGGGTCCGATCCTTTGGAGCCAGCGCCTTGGTCGACCGGGCTCGTGATCGGATTTACACAGCACAAAAAATACGTAAGCTTAAAAACATAAAAAATCATTGCTGAGCCAAGTCGGCTTGGGTTATGAAAGTGTTTGCTGCGAAAACAGGACCGCTTGTCGAGTGGGCAGAGCGGATAGAGAACAAGGAGTCGAACATGTTGGGCGCAAAGGTATTTACGGCGACGAAGGCAAGGGATCGGGAAGACTTGGGTGACGCTGTGACCCGCTGGATTCATGACAACCCCAAGGCCAAAATTGTGGACAAGGTCGTAACGCAGAGCTCCGATAGCGAATTTCACTGCCTGAGCATCACGATCTGGTACGAGGCCTAGGCTTCCCAGGTCGGATGACTGACCACGCGGCGCCATCTTGCCTGTGTCAAGATGGACGCCATGCGATTCGGGTTCCTTCTCAGGCGAAACAAGCCGGAGGCCATTGAGACCGCGCGAGAGCTCAGTTCGATACTGGCAGCGTCCGGTCACGCGTGTTTCCTTTGCGAAGAGCCGGCGGCGCCCTGGGAGGGTGTCACGCTGGTTCCGCGAGCCGCGCTGGGCGCATCGATAGACGTTTTGGTTGTGCTTGGCGGTGACGGTACATTTTTGGATGGCGCACAACTTGTTGCCGACCACGGCGTACCGCTGATTGGAATCAACCTGGGATCACTCGGGTTCATGACCCAGTTCGCTTTGCCCGAGGCACGATTGGCAATGGCTGCGGTCGTGGCAGGCGAGCTGCCAATCGCCGAGCGTATGCGAATGCGCGTCTCCCATCTCTCGAATGGCGTGGAACTGGCGAGCCAAAATGCCTTGAACGACGCTGCGGTTACCCAGGGCAAGCAGGCTCGGCTCCTGGATCTCACGACTGAGGTCGATGGCGAGATGATCAGCGCCATCAAGGCGGATGGGCTCGTCATCGCGACGCCCACGGGGTCAACGGCATATAGCCTCGCTGCCGGCGGGCCGGTGGTCACTCCGGGGATGGAGGCATTGGTCATGACGCCCATTTGCCCGCATGCGCTCACCTATCGTTCCGTGGTGCTGCCGGCCAAGGGGCTCATCCGTATTACCAACACGTCGGAACACCAGGCCTTGCTCACGGTGGATGGACAGTGGACCCGCGAACTGTCGCCGGGTGATCAGGTCGAGATTCGCCGGGCCTCCAAACCGTTGCGCATCTTTGCCGGGCCTCGCCCCTTCTTCACCGTCTTGCGGGAAAAGCTGCGCTGGGCTGAACGCTAGCCCGGATCGGCATCTACGTTCTACGTATTGCAGAAGATTTCGCCCGGGCCAGGTTCGAGAATACCAATTATTCCGATGGGTTGAGCCAGCGGTCGGCATGCCGTGAGGCGGCATGACCCCTGCAATGGGAATCCGGTACCCCAACCGGAGCCCACCCCATGCATCAACGAATTCCCGTCGCGTTTGCCGTTTGCCTCGTTCTTTTCGGCGCCATATCGGCCTGTAACCACCGCAGGTCCCAAAAGGCAAAGGACCCTCGCACGACGCCAGCGACTTCGCAGGGCGAACTGGAGGTCACGGCGCACACCTCGGGCGTCATTTCGGTTGCCGACGGCATTCGTGTTGCGTTTTCGGACAACCTTGGGCCCGCGCCCGGGCCGATTGCCACGCCCGCGCTCGTCTTGAATCCCAACCTACCCGGAACATTGGCTTTCATTCGTCGCGATGAGATTGAATTCAAACCGGACGCGCCCTTACCTGCCGGGCAGAAATTCGAGGTCACTGTGGACTTCTCGGCACTTGGGTTGTCCGCAAAACCCCCGTTCCATTTTTCGTTCGCGACTAGAAAACAGAGCGCTCAGTTGGTCTCCGAGGGGATTTCATTTTCGGACGACGATCCGGCCTCTTCGCTTGTCCTCACCGGTCTCGTGACCACCGCCGACATCGCTTCTGTTGAGGCGATTGAATCTGGATTCACAAGCAATCCAAAGTCACTACCGATTGCATGGCGACACGATTCCGAACATCTGAAACACCACTTTACGGTCACGGGAATCAAGCGCCGAGACGTTGATCAAAAGATCGTGTTGAGCTTCGACAGCAAGGGACTCGGCCAGTCGGGAACACAGTCGGTGACGCAGTCGGTTCCCGGTTTCGAAAACTTTTCCATTCTTTCAGCGCGTGCGGTTCAAGACAAGGGGCGCCACGTCGAGTTGCGTTTTTCCGATCGTCTTGACCGCAAACAAGATCTCGGGGGTTTGGTCACGTTCGACGGCCGCACCGATGCGAGGGTGGTGATTCGAGGCAACCTCGTCGAGGTTCATGCGCGAGGAGACCTTTCGGGCGAGGTGACAGTGAGCGTGCATCCCGGGGTCGAGAACGAGCGCGGGAAAAAACTGCGTTCGGGCGGAAGCTACCGCATCGAGTTTGTCCGATTGATGCCAGAAGCCCGATTTGTAGGTGCCGGCACGATTGTTCCGTCGTCAGAGAATCTATTGATTCCCATCGAGACCGCGAATCTTCGTCGTGTAACGGTTGAAGCGATGCGCGTGCCCGATAAAAATCTGCCGCAGTTTTTTCAGGTCAATCGCGTCTCTGGCAACAGCGAGTTGCGTCGCGTCGGCCGTGTGGTCTGGAAGAAGACCCTGACACTCGGGCACGACCGAGACCTGAAAGAAACCTGGACGCGACATGGCCTCGACCTCGCGAACCTCGTCAAGCAGGAGCGGGCAGGGCTCATCCGGTTGCGCCTGTCCTTTGGTCCTTCCGATGTCCTTTTCGATTGCTCGAAGGCCGAGAAAGCAAACCTCGAAGCCCCCTCTCTCGGTACCGACGATGCGCTTCTGAACGACAACGATGAGAACGAGGGGAGTTACTGGAACACCGTCTCCGGTGACTGGAACGAGATGTACAACAACCGCGGCAATCCCTGTCATGCGGGATACTATCGGAGTGAAGCGTATTACGGAGATGGCGACAGTCCACGATCACCAGGACGAAACGTCGTGTTGAGTGATCTGGGGATTTTGGCCAAGCGGAGCGAGGGCAAGGAGGTGCTCGTTGTCGTCACGGATCTCAAGACCACCAAGCCTCGCGCGGACGTGCTCGTGACCCTCGTTGACTATCAGCAACAGGTCCTTGCGACAGGTAGAACCTCGGCGTCGGGTCAAGTGCAACTCAACTCGCCCCAGGTCCCTTTCCTGGTGGTGGCGGAACACCATGGCGATCGCGGCTATTTGCGGATGGATGAAGGCGATTCGCTCAACACCGCGCATTTTGACACCGGTGGTGATGCTGTGTCGCGCGGGCTCAAGGGGTTTTTCTACGGTGAGCGGGGCGTGTGGCGGCCGGGCGACTTGATCCATTTGACCTTCGTGCTTTCGGATCGCGACAAGGTATTACCTGAAGGCCATCCGTTGCATTTTGTGCTCTCTGATCCGCGCGGCAAGATTGTTCGGCACCAGGTGGTGGCGCGGGCCCCGAGCGGATTTCACGTCTTCGAGTTGAGTACTTCGAGCGACGCCATGACCGGCCTGTATGTCGCCCGGGTCAAGGTGGGTGGGGTCGAGTTTAACCGGTCGTTGCGCGTCGAGGCGATTCGACCCAATCGGATGAAGATCGGCCTTGAAACGCAGCACAAGTTTCTGCGTCCCGCGATGTCCATGGATGGACGTCTGACGGCCAGCTGGTTGCATGGCTCTCCCGCAAGCGATCTACAGGCCAAGATCGAAGTGTCGCTGCAGTCGAAAGAAACGAAGTTTGCGAAGTATCAAGAGTACAGGTTTGACGATCCCACGCGCACATTTCAGTCCAAAGCCGAGATCCTTTTCGACGCCGCACTCGACGGGGAAGGCCGCGCGTCCATCGCGGCAAAGATTCCGTTTCAGGGTGAGGCGCCGGGCATGCTGACGGCAAATTTCGTTACCCGGGTTTTTGAGGAGAGTGGCGGATTCAGTGTTGACCGACACGAACTTCCTTTCTCGCCCTATTCGCGCTACGTCGGACTTCGATTGCCGCCCGGCGACAAGGCCCGCGGCATGTTGCTGACGGATGAGAAACACAAGGTTGATCTGGTTGCCGTGGATGCGTCCGGAAATCGACTCAAGCAGGATGTTGAACTTCATCTTGAGCTTCTGAAGGTGTCGTGGCGCTGGTGGTGGGAAAAAAGCGGCGAGGATCTCTCCACTTATGCAAGCGGCGAATCGATTGCCCCCATTCAAAGCGGCGACGTGAAATTGAGGAACGGTGCGGGGCAATGGTCATTCGAGATCAAGTATCCCGATTGGGGTCGCTACATTGTGGTTGCCACTGACAAAACCGGAAAACACCGCGCTGGATGGGTGTTCTACTGCGACTGGCCGGGATGGGCCGGCCGTGCCCGGAAGGATCAACCCGGTGGTGTCGGCGTCTTGCCGATCTCGACCGACAAAACGAGTTACATGCCAGGTGAAGTGGCCATCTTGACGATTCCCGCTGCGGTGTCTGGCCGTGCATTGGTCAGCCTCGAGAACGGCAGTCGCGTGCTTTCGGCCTCGTGGGTCGAGCTGCACGGCGAGTCGGTTCAGCATCGCATTCCTGTCACCCGGGAGATGAGTCCCAACGTCTATGCAAACGTTGTGCTGTTGCAGCCGCACGTCGGACGCGGCAATGATCTGCCCTTGCGCCTGCACGGCATCGCGGCCTTTTCGGTCGTGGATCCGGCGTCAAAACTCAACCCGGTGCTCAAAACACCACTGGAGTATCCGCCCGGTGGGCAGGCGCGTGTGACGGTTTCAGAATCCGCCGGGAGGGCGATGACCTATACCGTCGCGATCGTGGACGAGGGGCTTCTGGGTCTGACGCGTTTCCGCACCCCGAACCCCTGGAACACGTTTTTCGCGCGTGAGGCGCTTGGCGTGAAGACCTGGGATCTCTTCGACGATGTCGTGGGCACACAAAACGGCCGGGCCGCCAACCTGTTGGCAATCGGCGGGGGCGAGGACGAAGAGGGTGACGTCGAGACGACCCCTGACCAACAACGGGCCAATCGTTTCCCTCCGATGGTTTTGTTTGCAGGACCGTTCACCCTGAAGGCGGGGGAACACCGGGAACACACGTTCACGCTGCCACCGTATGTTGGCGCAGTTCGCACAATGGTGGTGGCAGGCGACGGAAAGGCCTATGGCGCCACCGAGGCCAACGTTTTCGTTCGCAAGCCTCTTTTTGTGCTGGCCGATCTGCCGCGGGTTCTCGGCCCTGGTGAAGAGTTGTCACTGCCCGTTGCGGTATTTGCCCTCGAAAAGCAGCTTCGCACTGTGTCGTTGCGGGTGTCGGGCAACGAGCGCGTGCAGTTCCAGGGACCGACCACCAAGGTCATCGCATTCAAATCGCCGGGTGACGAGTTGGTTCCTTTTCGTTTCAAGGTGGGTTCATCGCTTGGTGTGGCACGGTTCGAGATCGAGGCTACAAGCGGTGCCGAGCGGGCCACCCACGTTGTCGAGGTGGATGTACGTCACCCCGGGACCTCGGTGACCCGAGTCGTTGGCAAGTATCTGAAGCCGGGTGAATCCTGGACCGTGGACGCCTTGCCACTTCCCGGGATGCGTGGTACGAATCAGATCACGCTTGAACTGTCCCGGATACCGCCCCTCGATCTCGAGCGCCATCTTGGCTACCTGATACGCTATCCCCATGGTTGTGTTGAGCAGACAACCGCCGCGGCGTTTCCTCAGCTTTATCTTGGTGAACTGGTCCATCTCGACGATGCACGGGCATTTGCTGTTGACCACCACATCAAACAGGCGATCGAGCGGCTGGCACGGTTTCAGCAAGGCAACGGGGGATTTGGGTACTGGCCGACCGACAACGTTTCGCACGACTGGGCGTCATCCTGGGTTGGACATTTTCTGGTCGAGGCACGTCGCGCAGGGTATCGCGTGTCCGACCATCTCATCGAACGCTGGGTGGCGTTCCAACAGAATGCAGTGAACGCTTTTCGTCCGGGCGATTCGGATACGCACCAGGCCTACCGATTGTTTACGCTCGCCAACGCAGGGCAACCAGCCTTGCCCGCGATGAATCGACTGCGCCAGTCTACGGATCTGTCGGTCGCTGCGCGCTGGCGTCTAGCGGCTGCCTATCAACTCGCAGGTCAAGGTCCGGCGGCCAAGGCGCTCGTGGCGAACGCGCCTTTGGTTGCACTGGCTTCGCCAGCAACCGATACCTCGTTTTCCACCCCGATGCGCGAGAGTGCCATGATTCTCGAAACCCTTGCGCTGATGAACGATCCGCGTGCGGCTGAAGTAGCGCTCGCGGTGTCGGCAACGCTTACGACCGATGCGGTGCAGAATACCCAGGCTGCGGCGTTTGGACTTGTGGCCATGAATCGATGGGCGAAAGTACACGAAAAGCCCGGAGATCCGATTCGCTTTGTGACACAGATGGGTTCGCAACCTGCTGTCACCATCGACAGCGACAAGCTGTTGTCGCAAACCCCGGTGCCGATTTTGCCCGGCGCCGATCCGAATCGACAGTCGTTTGTCGTGACCAATCGAGGCAGCGGTGGATTCGCCCGCGTGATCATGACCGGCATGCCGCCCGTGGGCGAGGAAAAAGCTGAGGCACACGGACTGAAACTTTCGACCCGCTATCAAACGCTCGGCGGACAGCCCGTGGACATCGCGCGTGTCACGCAGGGTACCGATATCAAGATCGAGGTGACCGTGTCGGGCGGCAATGGACGTCTCAACGAACTGGCGCTGACGCATCTGTTGCCGTCGGGTTTTGAGTTGCGAACGGAACGATTGTCAGCGACCCAGATGCGCGCATCTTCGTTTGACTACCAGGATTTGCGCGACGATAGGCTTTTGACCTACTTCGATCTCGATGCGGGAGCATCCAAGACCTTCGAGTTGATAGCCCACGCGGCCTATCCAGGACGGTACTACCTGCCACCCATTCACGTTGAAGCAATGTACACGCCGACGACCATGGCACACGAAGCCGGCAAGTGGATCTCGATCGTGGCGCGCGATGCCTCGGGGGTGCAGTGATGGAGCGCCGCCGTTCCTTTCGGTGGTTGATCACATCGGCAACCCTCGGATTGTTGTCTGGCATTGTCGTTGGGATATTGCCTGTGCCACGCTTCGCGACGATCGAGTCCACAGTGGTCTTCGATCGTGAGGGCAATCTATTGGCGGGTCAAGTTGCCCCTGATGGTCAGTGGCGATTTGGAACGCCCGCCGCGATTCCCGAGCGCTACCGTCGGGCTCTCTTGATGTTCGAGGACGAGCGGTTTTTGCTTCATCCTGGCGTCGATCCCATCGCGATCGTGCGCGCGACGGTCGCCAACGTTCGCCATGCGCACGTGGTCAGCGGGGCCAGCACCCTCACCATGCAGGTGGCGCGCATGGCCCGCAACGCACCCACGCGAAACCTGGGTGACAAAATCATCGAGGCCGCGCTCGCGTTGCGCACCGAGTGGTCGCTGTCGAAGGACGAGATTCTCGCGTTATACGCAACGCACGCGCCCTTCGGTGGCAACATCGTGGGCCTTGAAGCGGCAGCATGGCGGTATTTTGGGCGCCCGCCTGAAGATCTGACCTGGGCGGAAGCGGCAACCCTCGCGGTCTTGCCCAACAGTCCCGCCGTGATGCATCCGGGCCGCAACCGTGCGGCACTGACAGCAAAACGTGATCGCCTCTTGCGCCGACTCGCGGCGGATGGGGCGTTTGACACGGGAACGCTGGCGTTGGCCCTTGCTGAACCGATACCCGATAGACCTCGTGCCTTGTCCCAGCTTGCGCCACATCTGTTGAGTCACCTGCATCAACGGGGACGTGGTCGGACCCGAGCAACGATCGACACAGCCTTGCAGGCGGAAACGGGAACCGTGTTGACCCGACATCAACAAACGCTTGCGGCGCGTGGTATTCACAACCTTGCGGCGTTGATCGTGAACAACAGTTCGGGCGCCATTGTTGCGTATCACGGAAACGTGATCTCGGACGGTCACCATGAAGACCAAGTCAACATGGTGGAAAGTCCTCGCAGCACAGGGAGTCTACTCAAGCCGTTCATCTACGAGGCGCTCTTGAGCTCGGGTGATCTCTTGCCCGAACAACTGGTCGCCGATGCGCCGATCGTCGTCGGTGGATTCAAACCCGAGAACTTTGGCAAGGCGTTCGATGGCGCCGTTCCCGCCTCGGAAGCGCTGTCTCGCAGCCTGAATATTCCGGCCGTGCTCGAGTTGCAGAACCTCGGGATTGCCGCGTTTTTGGCCCATTTGCGGGGCCTTGGCGTCACGACGCTTTCCGACCGCGATGAAACGTACGGCCTTTCGCTGGCACTGGGTGGCGCCTCTGGCACCCTGCGCGAGATGGCTGGACTTTATGTGGCGCTCGCACGCTCGGCGCTTGGGATCGCGAACGAAGTCACTCATGGGGCAGAACTACGCAGATGTACTGCTCGTCGCATCGTGGCGCGCACATCACGACGAGGTGTCCGCATTGCACCTGGCTCGTGTTGAGCGGCCGACGGACGACTGCCAACCCCTGCCGTCAGAGGCAGAACTAC
>ENA-ORBV01002349-ORBV01002349.1-microbial-mat-metagenome-genome-assembly--contig:-NODE-2349-length-40066-cov-9.051864_pt1 | contig 40066 bp, 30 predicted proteins | sample MGYA00237777_ERZ505514 | MGnify/ENA primary metagenome ERZ505514 (study PRJEB26160, sample SAMN06269048) | microbial mat metagenome | isolation source: Oligotrophic lake microbial mat | place... | reverse complement strand
GGGCATGCTGCTTTCGCGCCGGCGCCGCCGTCCCGGCGTCGGCTTCGGCTTGCGGTCGCCGGGCAAAGCCCGGCTCCCAGGGGCATGGCCTCCGCTCAATACGATTATGCCTGTCCTTTTGGGCTGCTATGCCAAGGCAGGAATCGCACGACTGGCCAGACACCATCGTCCCATTGGCGGGATTGTGGCTGCCCCTTCCTTTTCCCTTCCCTATTGGGGGAAAAATCGCTCCCGTCCCTAATTTCCCCCACTCGGAGGAGCCGGAGTGAGTCAGAAGCGAAACACCGCGCCTGAGCCAGCAAAGAAGTCGTCGGCGGCCTCGTTGAGCCCCACGCCAGCCCGAATGTCGAGCTGCAAATTGTTGTGCACGCGGTAGGTGAACCCGCCGTCGAAGTAGTACTGCGGCAGAGCCACGGCGGCTCCTGAGGGAAACAAGGCGAACCACTCGGTGTAGCCGCCCAGCTTCTCAGCCAGCGTGTAGTTAATCGTGAATGACTGTGCGAACTCCGTGAACCACACGTCGGCGTCGTCGAGGCCGCGGTTGACTTGCGTGCTGCCGCCGGCTGCGAGGAAGTCGTTGATGTCCCAGCCGTAGAGCCAGTTGACGCCGGGCTCTACTTCGCCCGAGGTGACATCGGGATGGCCCGTCGGCAGGTTCATCTGCGGGATGATGGCCATTTCCGGCCGCCATCCGTCTTGCTCGGTGAGCGCCAGCTTGGCTCCAAGGTACATGTCTTGGCCACCATCGAAGACACTCGAGACGATGTTGTCGCGTGTCAGGTTGATGCCGTAGTTCCAGCCAATGCGGAGCTCAAACCACTCGGCGAACATGCCGACGCGAAGCAGCGTCTCGGGAAACGAGTGGGCTGTGGAATCGACGGCGCCATTGTCGCGAATAAACGTGTAGCCCGCTTCGAGTTGCACGCGACGGTATCCGACGGTCGAGCTCGCCTCGGTAAAATCAGGTCTGTCTGACTCGAGCGGGCGATCCTCTGTGCCGTTGAGGAACGTTCGCTTGGAGTCGTCCCAGGCATACAATGTCTTCGGCCGAAAACACGAGTCGCGGCACCAAAGCCGCCACTCATTCTCCGACCAGAGCTCGCGGGTACTGGCCCAATCCCCGCCCCAGTGAAGTCCGCATTCCAGATCGCTCGGATCTCGCTGCGGGTCTTCGGCTGCGGCATCCGCGAGACCGAACACCGCCAGGAGCAACGCGACCACGGCAGTGCACGGCGTTCTGGTCATGGCGGGCGGCGGGACAGGAGGCGAAGAAGACGTAGTGGCTGTCATCGGCCATGCCACAGGTTTTTGGCCGCTCAAAAACTTTTTTTTGACCTCTCAAAATCATGGAGTGTGAGGGTTTGGCAAGAAATACCGCGGCGTGGTGGGGCCGGAGGCTGTCCGATCGCCTATGCCGGCGGGTCTGGGGGCGATGGATCGTCGAGGAGAAGCATCGCGCGGGGAAGGGTGGAGTCGATGGCGCGGGCGAGGGCCACGACAAACCCCGCGGGGCCGTCTCGCCAGCCGCTGCGCAGAAAATAGCTGCCTGTGAAGGCGGCACAGGCCCGAAACGGGAGAGACCAGGCTGAGGTCCGCTGCCCCTTTCGCCGCATGATCGCTGCTTTCATATGGGCGTAGCGAACAGACCGGGTGAGCACGGCGCCGCAGTCAGTGAAGCTGGAGTGCAGAAGCGAGCCTGCGAGTCGTGTGGCGGGTCGCCCAGACTCGACCTCTTCGTGGACCGGAAGCGGCTTGAAGCCGGCGGTCGTTCGGTTGAAAAGCCGAAGGACGAGGTCATGCCCCCAGGCACCGTGCCGCACTTCATGGCTGCCGATAAACGTGCGGCGACGGATTGCGTAGCAGGCATGCGGGTCGGCAAGGTCGAGGCGCATGATCGATGCCCGCGCCTCGTCGTCGAGGATTTCATCGGCGTCGATGGAAAGAATCCAATCGTGGCGGGCAATCGCTACGGCTCGGCATTTCTGAGGCCCATATCCGAGAAAGGGCTGGTGCTCGACTCGCGCGCCGGCCTCCCGAGCGATCTCGACCGTGGCGTCGGTCGAGCCCGAATCGAGGACCAGCCGTTCCTCGCAGAAATCGACCGCGGCGAGGACACGGGCCAGATGCGTCGAGGCGTCACGGGTGATAATCACCGCCGAGATGGCCCGGGTGCCGGCCGCCGTCATGAACGGACTCGTCATGGTCATCAGTCAGGGGAGTCTAGATCGGGAGGTGAAAGCCCGGCGAGCGTCGCTGACGATGCCGCGTCGTCGCCCATCGACGAGGGATGCCGCAGGGGGAACTCGAGGATGAACGTGCTGCCTTCGCCCTCTTGGCTCGAGGCGTGGATCTCGCCCCCATGCTCGCGGAGAATCTTGCGGCTCACCGTCAGGCCAAGGCCGGTGCCCTTCGCCCCTTTCGTCGACACAAAAATCTTGAAGATGTCGGCCAGCCGATCTGCGGGCATGCCGGCACCGTTGTCGGCGACCGTGATGCGAACCATCTGATCGGTTTCATCAATTGCTGCGGTGATCGTCACCGCCGAGTCGGACCGACCTTCGACGGCATCGAGCGCGTTGGTCACGACGTTGAGCACCGCCCGCGCAAGCCCCTCGGGATCGAAGACAAGACGGGGCATGGCCGCGGGACGATCCCAATGGATGGCGGCCCCCAACTCCTCGGCCCGTTGGCGGACCGTCTCGACAACGTCATCGACGAGGCTGGCCAAATCGCTCGGCACCGGGTCGGGCTCGCGATTCTTGCTGAATGAAAGCATGTCCATCACGAGCGACGAGATCTTGTCTTGATTGCGGCGGACGATGTCCCAGCCCTTGTGAACGACCCCCTGGTCCTCGTTCTCAAGTCCCATTTCAACGAGGTAACTGCCCCCACGGATACCCTGAAGAATGTTCTTGATGTGGTGGGAGAGGGTCGCAATCGTCTGGCCCACGGCCGCGAGGCGTTCCGACTGCACCATCGCGGAGTAGTAGGTCGTATCTTCGACGGCGAGGGCAGCCTGGTGACCGATGGCAATCATGAGCTTGAGGTGTTCGTCGCTGAACCGCCGCCGCTCGATCGACTTCATGAGCGGCACTGTCGTGTCGATATAGATCGCACCGACCGTGCCATATCGGCCTCGCATCGGGACACAGATCGCCTCGCGAACCCGATTGCCCACGACGCTGTTGCCGCCGGCAAAGCGGTCGTCGTCTTGGGCATCGCTCGTGATCACGCCCTCCGCACGCTGGAGCACGTAATCGAGGATCGTGCGGCTGATGGACATCGTGTCGGTTGCCCCTTCCCGACGGTCGCGGCGGGCCTTCGAGCGAAGCTCGCCCGTCTCCGGGTCGAGGAGCATGATGCAGCCGCGGTCGGCCTCCACCCACTCAAACACGAGCTGAAGAATGCGGCCGAGAAGCTCATCGATGTCGAGCGTGTGGCTCACAGCCAGCGCCGTGCGGTACATCACCTGCACGTTACTGCGGGCTCGTGCCAGCCAGTTGTTCTGCGGCTCTTCCGGCGACGCCAAGACGATCGAATCTTCCGGAAGGCTGCGGACAATCCGGGAGGCGTCAGAGGCATCGTTGGCTGGGACAATGTTGATGGCGGCCAGGGCGGACGGATCCGCCCCATCGCCCGAGAACACCAGCACGGTGCGGCCCACGCGAATGTGGTCGCCACCGGCCAGTTCGGCCCTCTCCACCCGCTCTTCGTTGACGAATGTGCCGTTGGAACTGGCGAGATCGCCGACGATGAAGCTGCTACCGACACGCCGGATCTCGGCATGACGCCTGGACACCTCGTGGTCATCGACCCGAATGAAGTTGCCCGCCTCGCGGCCGATGCTGACAGACTCGTGCTCGTCGCCCAGGTCGAAGCGGGCGCCGCGGTTGAATCCCTGGATGACGAAAAAGGCAGGCACGGGCACGTCGCGCGAGGGATGGGCAGGGAATCGTTCTTCCGGATTCTGGCATGGCCTTGCCACGGCGGGAAGCGAGAGCCCGCGATGGCCGCGGGGACGCCTACAATGTCACGATGCCGCCCGAGCTTGTCGAGGCGGTGAAACTCGCTTGGTGAGGGAAGAGAATGGGTAGCCGGGTGTCATCGTGGGCCGCGAACGTGATGGCCGCCTGGGCTGTGGCCGCTGGCCTCGTGTCGCTGGCTGCCGATTCGGGCGGGACGGGGTTGCCGACGACCCCACCACCGCTGTCACCAGCCGAACAGACCGTCGAGAATCGGCTGCGAGCCGATGTGACATGGCTTGCGGCACCCGAGCGGGAGGGCCGCGGGCCAGGCACCGAGGGAATTGAGGTCGTGGCCGACTGGCTCGCGGAGCAGTTTGCCGAGATCGGGCTCGCGCCTCCGGGCGAACGGCAGGGACCATTTCAGCCATTCGAGATGACGCTCGAGGCCACACTCGGGCCGGCTGTGGAGAACACGGCAGCATTCGTTGGGCCTCCCGACGCCTCGGGCAATCCCCAGGAGATTCCTCTTGAGCTCGGCCGCGACTTCACACCACTGGCCATCGGCGGTGCCGGCGAGTTCGACCTGCCCGTCGTGTTCGCTGGCTACGGGATCACCGCCCCGTCTGAGAAGTACGACGACTACGCGGGCCTGACGGCTGCCAAGGGGGCGGCGGTCGTCGTCCTTCGCCAAGAACCGCAGAAGGACAATCCCCACGGTGCCTTCGACGGCAACCAAACCTCCGAGCATGCGGCGCTGGTCCGGAAGGCGGCCAACGCCTCGGAGCACGAAGCGGGCCTCGTCATCTTTTCGAATGACGCCGACGACGGGGGCGATGAGCTGATGCCGTTCAACAAGCCCGGCGAGGGTTCCGACAGCCGAACGATGCCGATCCTCCACGTCCGTCGGTCGCTCGTCGATGACATCGTGAAGCGTTCGCTGGGCCGGTCGCTCACCGCGGTTCAGAAGGGAATCGACGACACGCTCGATCCCGCGAGCAGCCCGCTCGAGGGCTGGCGGCTTCGGGGACGGACATCGATCGAGCGATCCCGCACCCGCGCCCGAAATCTGCTCGGACTCCTTCCTGGGCGGGGACGCCGCGCGGGACCGTCCGCTGCGGCGATCCCAGCAAACGAGACGATCATTGTCGGAGCCCACTACGACCATATCGGCTACGGTGGCAAGGGCTCGGCCGCGCCAGGCGAGCGGGCAGTGCATCATGGCGCTGATGACAACGCCAGCGGCACGGCGCTTCTCCTCGAGGTGGCCCGGCGGCTCACGGCGGCCGGCCCGTTGCCGCGGAGCGTCCTCTTTATCGCCTTCTCGGGCGAGGAACGCGGGCTTCTCGGGAGTGCTCACTACACCGCGAACCCCGTTGTGCCGCTGGCCGACACGGTGGCGATGGTGAACTTCGACATGGTGGGGCGGCTCGATGGCAACAAGGTCATCGTCTACGGCACCGGAACGGGCACCGGTTTCGATGCCCTCGTCGATCGGCTCATACCCGCGCACGGCCTCGAAGTCACGAAAGAACCCGGAGGCTTCGGGCCCAGCGACCACGCCAGCTTCTACGCCAAGAAGGTGCCTGTCTTCCATGTCTTTACCGGGTCGCATGCCGACTACCACCGGCCCACCGATACCGCAGACAAAATCAACTACGAAGGGATCGCTCGGCTGGCCGGGCTCGTCTCCGACATGGTTCGCGAGATCGCTGAGGCTCCCGAGCGGCCTGCATACATCGAAGTTGCCTCACCCCAGTTTGCACGCGGCGGCGACCGGCCCTATTTCGGAAGCATTCCTGATTTTGGGAAGCCCGGCGGTGGCTACGCGATCTCAGGCGTATCGAAGGATTCCCCAGCGGCACTCGCCGGCCTCCAAGGGGGCGACCGCATCGTTCGCGTGGGCGAGAGCGCCATCACAAACCTCGAAGACTTCGATAGCGCCCTGCGGAAATACAAAGGGGGCGATGCCGTGGCGGTTGTGGTGGTTCGCGACGGCGCGGAAGTGACTCTCGAGGTCACGCTGGCCCCGCCGCGCTGACTTCACGACCGGCGAGCCCTCCCTGGCCTCGGCGGTCTTGCCATGCCTCCGCCCAGCGATAGGCAAGGATTTTGTCGCGAAAAGTGCCCTTGAGTCGGCGGGAGGCTGCCGCCATTATCCCCGTCCGCTTCGGGAATCGCGTGCGGCCACGGAGGGCCTCGCGGTGATCTCCGACAGCGATGATCGACCCCTACGTCCGTACTGATTTCGTCCTCAGGAGAGCTTTCCGTGAACAGGCAACTGGCTTTTGCTGCATTCATCGCCGCGACCGTCGCGTCGGCCGCCCATGCCCAGGTGTCGGGACAGCCGGCTGTTCGGCCCGTCGCGCCGGCGGCATCGGCTCCACCTCCCAACCATGTCGCCGTGATTGACGTGGGCTACATCTTCAAGAACCACTCGGCCTTCAAGATTTCGATGGACAAGATGAAGGACGAGGTGCTTGCCGCCGAGAACTCGCTCAAGGCCGAGCGGGACCGAATCAATGTGCTCATGGAGCAGATCAAGGGTTTTAATGTAGGCACGCCCGAGTACCGCAAACTCGAGGGCGAAGTGGCGAAGGCCCAGGGCGACTTCAATGTCACGGCCCAGCTCCAGAAGAAAGACTTCATGGATCGCGAGGCCCAGGTGTATCTCCAGGTCTATAGCCAGATCGAGAAGGCCGTCGCTCAGTTTTGCCGTGAGAACGGGATCGCCGTAGTCCATCGATTCGACGGTGACACAGGCGATAACGGCGACCGCAATCGTATCCTGGGCAACATCACCAAGCCCATCGTGTTTTACGACACCCAGATCGACATCACGCCCGATATCCTCCGGATGCTCAATGGCACGCCTGCGGCCACGCCTGTGGCCGGGCAGCCGATGCAGCAGCCGCGGCGCTGATGCGGCCCTGTTTTCGTGCGGGTGGCGGCGATCGTGCCGGCTCGCTGGGTGTTCCTATTCCTTGTGTCGAGCGTGCCATGCCGTTTCGGCCGCAACAGACAATCCGCCGGGCGGTGACGGTGGCCGGAATCGGCTACTGGAGTGGCCGCCCGTGTGAGGTCGAGTTCCTTCCGGCAGTCGCCGGCAGCGGGCTCGTCTTCGTGCGGTATCTCGGAGGCGTGCCTGTGCGGATTCCGCTGGCGGTCGAGAATCGTGTCGATGCCACAGCCCGCACAAACCTCGCGGTTGCCGGGGCCACGCTCGAGATGGTGGAGCATGTCGCCAGTGCCCTCGTGGGCCTGGGCATTGACTGCTGCCTGATCGGGGTGTCTGCCGAGGAGCTGCCAGGAATGGATGGCTCGTCGGCGTCGTATGTAGCCGCGCTCGATGAGGCCGGCGTCGAGCGACTGGGGCAGGACCGCGAGCCGCTCGTGGTCCGAGAGCCGTGCCGTGTTGCCGATGGCGATGCGTGGGTCGAGGCGCTGCCGCCGGTGTATCCGGGGCTTTCGGTTGAGTATGAGCTCGACTACGGCTCTGGCCCGATCGGACGGCAGCAGATCGCCCTTCGAATCACTCCTGAAATCTATCGCCAGGAGCTCGCTGCGGCGCGCACCTTCATCACGGCCGCTGAGGCCGCAAGGCTCCAGCGAACGGGCTTGGCGGGGCATGTGACCTTCCGCGATCTCGTCGTCTTCGATGAGAACGGCCCGATCGAAAATGATCTCCGGTGGCCCGACGAGTGTGTGCGGCACAAGGTGCTCGACCTCGTGGGTGATTTGGCGCTGGTGGGCCGTCCGCTCCATGCCCACGTGCGAGCCCGTCGCAGTGGCCACCGCCTCAACGCCGCGCTTGCTGCGCGACTGCGACCCATAGTCGGGAGGCGAGCCAGTGCCTGACGCTGCCTTTGATGAGCACGGCAACGGCATGACGGTGCCCCTCGCGGGTCGCCCTGCCGACGTCCATCCCACCGCCGTCGTTCATTCGTCGGCGCAGCTTTCCGCCGATGTCTCCATCGGGCCCTATTGCGTGGTCTCGGGTGACGCCGTGATTGGCCGAGGCACCGTGCTCGAGAATCACGTCACGATCATGGGGCATGTCACGATCGGGGCGAGGAATCGTATCTTCCCCAACTGCGTCATCGGTGGCGAGCCCCAGGACATCAGCTACCGTGGCACGATGACTCGCGTCGAGATTGGCGACGACAACGTCATTCGCGAGGGGGTGACGATCAATCGGGCGAGCGAGAAGGAAGATGGTGTCACGACCATCGGCAGCAGCAACTTCCTGATGGCCGCCTGTCATGTCGCTCACGACTGCCGCATCGGTGACCATGTCACGATCGCAAACGGTACGCTCCTCGGAGGCCATGTGCGCATCCACTCGCGGGCGTCTCTTTCGGGAGCCGTGGCCGTGCATCACTGGGCCACGATCGGCGGCTGGTCTTTTGTCGCTGGCCTTTCCCGAGTGCTCCATGATGTGCCGCCGTTCATGCTCTGCGAGGGCGCGCCGGCCCGGCCGCGGTGCATCAATGTGGTGGCGCTCAAGCGGGGTGGATTTGATCGCGAGGCCATCGAGGCGATTTCCGAGGCGCACCGGCTCCTCTATCGGGCGAAAGTCGGTCTCGAGCCAGCGAGAGAAATTCTCCGATCTCAAGGCAATGTGCCGCCGGCGGTGGACGACCTGCTCGATTTTCTGGCGCAGCAGCAGGAAGGCCGGCACGGTCGGGCTCGTGAGCGAAGGAGGGCGGCATGACACGGACACGCTTGGCGGTGATTGGCTGTGGTCACCTGGGCACGATTCACGCTCGGCTTCTTGCGGCTCGCGAAGACGTGGAGTTGGTCGCGGTCGTCGATCCGTTCGCTGACTCGCGGGATCGCGTGGCGGCAGCCCATGGGTGTGCGTCGTTGGCTGAGCCGCGGGATCTCATCGGTCTCGTGAATGCAGCCGTCGTCGCAGCCCCCACAGGCCTCCATGCCACGGTGGCCCTGCCACTGCTCGAGGCCGGCATTGATCTTCTCGTGGAAAAGCCGCTCGCGGCCACGGTTGAAGACGCGCGGGCGATCATGATCGCGGCGCGCCGTTTCCGACGAACCGTGACTGTGGGGCATGTGGAGCGATTCAATCCAGCGTGGCAGTCGGCCGTGGCCCGCGCGGGGGAGGTGAGCTACGTCGAGGCACGACGGCTCACGCCATTCACATTCCGATCGCTCGATGTGGGCGTCGTCTACGACCTCATGATTCATGACATCGACCTCGTGCTCTCGCTCGATCCGGGGCGGTTGGAGCAGGTCGAGGCGCGAGGGCTCGTGGCTGCCGGAGGCCATGAAGACAGCGTTCGCGCTCGGCTGTCATTCGCGTCGGGCCTGGTTGCGGATCTCACCGCCTCTCGGATCTCGCCCCGGGCCGAGCGAACGGTGTCGATGTGGGCGGTTGGCGGTCTCGTGACAGTGGACCTGACGGCCAAATCAGTTGAGGTGGTTGCCCCCTCCGAGTCGGTTCGCACCGGGGCGTTCCGCGCCGCCGCAGTGCCGCCGGACGATCGGCAGGCCATGAAAGATCGCTTCTTTGCCGATGTGCTCCCGCTCGAAACGGTGACGGTGCCCGATGCCAATGCAATCGCAGCGGAGCACGACGACCTGCTGGAGGCCGTGCGAGGTGGGAAGCCGCCGCTCGTGCCGGCTACTGCGGGCGCTGCGGCCGTCGAGGTTGCGGCCCGGGTGCTCGCGGCGCTCGAGACCACGCGACTGGGGGGTGGCAGGCCGGCGGCAAAGTCCCGAACCGCCACGATCCCCCTGTTCCCTCGTCGCAAGACCGGCTGACCGTCCTGTCTTACCTATCCCTCCAGGCATGACCGCGAGTGGCCGGGTCAGCCGATCCGATACAGAGAACAGCAAGGAAGCCTCCCGTGATGCATGCCACACTCATCCGATGCCACGCCCTCGTCGCGATTGCCGTGATTCACAGCATCGTGGCCGGCGGCATGGCATGTGGCCAGGAGCCGAGCCAGGCCCGCGCGGCCGAAGCTGCGCATGGGGCCTACCGCGCGCGGCCCCCGATCATGCCGCTCGCGCCGCCGCCAGTCGTCTTCGAAGGGTTTGACCTCGTTGATTTTCAGGGCACGGGATCGGTGGCTGCCGCGCTCGATGAATGTGCCTCGGACTCGCATCCAGCGAAAGAGATGCTCGAGTTCAAGGGAATTGATGTGCGTGGACCGAACGGTCGCGACGCGGCCCCCGCACCCATGGCCGCGGAAGTGCGAAGTCGCATCGACCGGATCGATGTGGCGGCAGGCGTAGCGGCCAACCCCGAATCAATCGGTCACGGCCCGTCGCAATGGACGGGTCGCATCGGCATGAGCAACGATCGGTTGTCGGGGAGCGAATCCTTCGAGCTGCGAACGATGCTCGCGCCCAGTGAAATGGCAAGCATTGTGGGTGTCGCCGCTGGCCCGCGGTTCGAGCGGAGGTTTCGTCGTGGCCTCACCGTCTTCATCGATGGCCAGGCCGAGGCCCGGGCGTTTCGCTCGGCTGACGCAAGCTGGCTGCCGGTTCCCGGCGCCGCCGATGGAAGTCTCGCCACCGTCGGCGTGACCGCCCGCACTGGCTTCGTGCGATAGGTCGATCCCGGATGCGGTCAGGCGAGGTCGCGGTGCTGGAAGAGCACGAGCGCGAGAAGGATTGCCACGGCTGAGTAGAGGGCCGCATAGAGGGCCGCCCAGCCAAGGTAGTCCCAGGGGATCGGCACGCCACCGACCACCGCCGCCTCGACGGAAAAATGGTCGAGGACCGGCAGGATCGTGGCAAACAGCCGCCCCGTAAACCGCACGATCGCAAACTTACCCACGCTGGACTGGACAATGAGCGGCACGAGGTGCCCGAGCGTGTAGACGGCAAAGCAGAGCACGAGATTCGCGACGGTGCCCAGTCGCGTGGAAGCCGCCAGCGCGATGGACGCTATGACGACGGTCTCGAGGAATGCGAGCGCGAGCCCGGGCACGATCGTGATCATTTCGTCGGCGCTCTCCCACCACACGGGGTCAACCTTGGCTCCCTCACGTGCGTCGTAGACGACCTTGAAGTTGGTCATCGCCAAGAGCACGCCACCGAGAATCAGGAAGACGAGCATCGCGACGAGGACAAGCCCGGCAAACTTCCCGAGCACGAACTGCCAGCGGGTGAGCGGCTTGGAGAGCACGGTCAACGCGGTGCGGCCCTCGATCTCCTCCGACACCGCCACACCGGCCGTCCAGGCGACGACGAGCAGGGCCAGCACCTTGATGAGCGTCAGCCCGCTGTCCTTGTACATCTTCACGTCCTCGCCAAACGTGTTGTATGGAATGACGATGAAGGACACGATGAGGGCGATGCCCGCGCATATCACCACGGCGAACAGAGGCTGACCGATCGCCTCCTTCGTGGTAGCCGATGCGATGGCGGCGACCCGGCCACACGCAAGGCGGAACACCGCGTAGGCCCCCACGATGCTCACGAGCACGATGATCGCCCATGGCAGTATCGCCGCCTGAGGATGCTCGGGCGTCAACTGCCAGCGGATGTCGAGATGAGCGGGCGAGGTGACCTCGCTCGTGGCCTCGAGTTTTGCTTTCGCACCGAGGAACGGGTTGGTGGCTCCCTCACCACGTTGCCAGATCCACGGCTTCCCAGGCTCCAGCACGACGTCGGCGCTTTTGACGAGCGCGAAACCTTCAACGGCCTGCTGTGTCCGTACGACAAGCGGCTGGTCGCTCACGAGCTCCATCTGTTCGAGCTCCTGCGGGCGGAGCGGCAGCGGAACCGGTTCGAGCTTCGCGTGGGGCTGAATGGTGACGGACTCGGAAAAATTGTTCGCCGAGGTCATGCGGCCGAGGGACCGACTGATCTGAACTGCCGCCGCCGAGTCGGTGACCGCAAAATCGGGCGGGAGCGGCAGCCCTACGAGCGGCGTGAACGCGAGGGCCACTGCCGAAAACGCGATGGCCAGCCAAGCGAGGGGGCCAAGAAATCCGTCGCGAAGCGAGGCCTTGGCCTCGTCGGCGAGACGTGGGGCCACGAGCCGCAGGCAGCCCCAGCCGGCAATCGTCGCGATCGCCGTGACGAGCGCGGCAACCCCGAGCATCCACACCGGTGGAAGCGGAACGAGCCAGCGGTTGGCGTCAGCAAGAAGGGGCGTCATCAGCGGAGCTCCGAGGAATCATGAGTATGCCTCGGCCAGGCGGATCGGAAAACGGGGTCACTCGGCAGGGCCGGCGAGGACCGTCGCGGAGGGCGAGTCGAGCGGCCATTCCGCCAGGACACGGTGGATATCGTCGAGCGTGACGGCCTCGACGGAGGCGAGGGTGTCGGCCACGGAGCGGTAGCGGTGGTGGTGGATCCACTCGAGCCCGAGGTCGAAGAGCCGCCGCCTGGGCCGCTCGCCGGCGAGCGCCACCCGCCCCGCGACCTGATTGCGGGCACGCTCCAGCTCTCGCGGCGCGATCCCATTTCGCATGGCCTCGCGATAGATGTCGAGGATCTGCTCGAGAAGATCGTCGGTGTCCTCGGGCTCGCAGGAGAGTTGGGTCAGAAACAGCCCCGCATCGAGAAAGTCGTGATGGCCGAGGGTGGCCTGTTCCGCGAGGCCCGAGTCAACAAGCGACCAGTAGAGTCGGCTGCCCGTGCCGTCACCCACGATCGAAGTCAGAAGCCATGCTGCCCATCGATCGGGATGGTGTTCATCGGGGCCGGCCGTCATGCGAACCACATACTCAAGCGCCGCGGGCCGGACGATCCGCTGGTGTCCTGGAGTCGCCGCGGCCCGCGGACATGATGCTGCCACGCGGAACTCATCGGCCGAGTCCACTCCCCACTCGCCGCAGAGTTTTCGGGCCGACTCGATGAGCGACGGAAAATCCACGGCACCGGATGCGGCGAGCACCATCCGGCCGGGGGTGTAGCTGCGGCGGTGATAGTCCCGCATCGCCTCGACGCCGAGTGCCTCAATGGATTCCACGCTCCCGAGCACGCTGCCGGCCAGTGGGTGTGGGCCAAAGAAGGCGGCCCGGCAGCGGTCGTCGGCCCCGAATGGCGGCTGGTCGTCATCCATTCGGATCTCTTCGAGAATCACCTTCTTCTCAGTGATGAAGTCTTCATCGCGCAGCGCCGGCCGCATCATCCGCGCGAGCAGGTCCACCGCCTCATCTTGGGAGCGAGGAAGCACAGCCGCGTGGTAGACGGTCTCCTCTTCACTCGTGAAGGCATTGGCCGACGCGCCGAGCCGGTCAAATCCGCGGTTGATGTCGTCGGCTGAGAGTCCGTGCGGCCCCTTGAACACCATGTGCTCGAGAAAGTGGCTTACGCCCTCGATGCCCGGCCGCTCGTCGCGGGCACCAGTGCCCACGAAGATGCCAACGCTCGTCGAAACGGCGGCATCGCTCGTCTCGGCAATCACGTCGAGCCCATTCGGCAATCGCTCATGCAGGAACGGCACCGGGAATCTCCAGGGACGCGGGGCCGAGGGACACGACCGACAGGTCACGCAGCGGCTGGGATGCAAGCCAGTCTTCGAGCATGCCAACATTGAGCCGGTCGTAGCGGGCGAGGTCTTCGTCGATCGTTCGCAGCCGACCGAGGTGATACCACTGGCCCGCGAGCGAATCGGCGCGGGAGGTGGTCGACTCCTGCTGCATCACGAGGCCTGCCGTCACGCGAGCCTTGACCCGTTCGAGCTCGTCGGCATCGAGGGAGCCGGGCAGTCGTTCGATTTCGGCAAGCATGACATCGAGCGTTTCCTGGGCGCGGGCCGCCGTGGTGCCGGCGTGGCAGACGGCCATCGCGAAATCGCGTTGGCTGGAATAGCCGGCCGACACGCCGTAGCAGAGGCCCCGCCGCTCGCGAACTTCGGTAAAGAGCCGCGAGCTCGTGCCGCCGCCGAGCACCGAAAGCACGGCCCGGCAGATCGCGGAGTCGTCGCTGCGGGCCGGCGGCATCGACCACGCCAGTGCCACATGGGTCTGCTGTGAGTCGTGCGGGATGTGGCAGGCGAACGGGCCGCGTGATCCCGTCGTGACGGGCTGCGCAGCGGCATGGGGCCAGTCGCCGAGGAGTCGCGAGAAGTGTTCGAGAACGTCCTCCCAAACGATCCGGCCAGCGATCGCAACGATCATCCCCGATGGCCCCATGCGTTGGCCGAGAAACGCCCGCACGTCGTCGAGCGTTGCAGACTCGACATCAGGAGCGCTGCCCTCGGTGGGCATGCCCCACGGCGAAGGCAGATGGATACGCCGAAGCGCCGCAAGCGCCCGATGAGCAGGGTCGTCCTCCATCCCTGCGATGGACTGGAGCACCATCTGCTGGGCCGCCTCGAACTGATCGGCGGGCAGGTCGGGCCGACGGATCAGATCGGCGAAGACCGAGAGCACTTCGGGAAACTGCCGAGGGATCATGGCGGCAGCGACCGTCGTGTGGGTCGCGGTGACGCCGTGCGACCAAACGGCCCCAGCGCCGTCGAGGGCGTCGACGATCTCGCGGCTCGACCGGCCTCCAGCACCCCGCAGGCTCATCTCACCGGCGAGTGTCGCAAGACCGCACCGGCCTGGAGGGTCAAGGATTCCGCCGGCAGGCACATGGAAGGCCACCGCCACCGACTCTACGCCCGGCATCACTTCCCCGAGCACGGTGATGCCGTTGGCGAGCGTCGCGGTGTGGAGCTGCTGCTTCAACGTGACAAATATGGCCGGGACCGTACGGATCGAGCGGTCAGAGCATGGCCGCTGCGAGGGCCGGCTCTGCTGAGGCCGCCTCAACCACTTTGTACACGGTCCGCCGCCGCCGGAAACCCAGCCGCTGGTAGAGCCGCACGGCACGGGTGTTGTCGACCGTCACCTCGAGCGACGCCCTGGGCAGACCATGCATCCGAAATCCAGCCATCGCCCGCTCGACGAGGCTCCGGCCAAGCCCCAGGCCCCGGTGCCCAGGCACCACGCCTACGTTCTGGATCATCCCGATGCCGCCCCGCTCGGTGACCCCCTGGATCGTGCCGCACCACTGGATCGACTCCGGGGTCGAGCCGCAGGCAATCAGCCAGGTCGCGGCCGAGAGAAACCCGGATTTTCCGCGGATTTCCCGCATGAGCCGTCGGCAGCCCTCGAGGTCGCCAAGGCACGGGAAGACGATCGCATCGAGCTCGTCGCGGAAAGCGCGAAACTTCGTCCGAGCATGGACGTCGATAACGGCCTCATTCCAGGGGACGAATCGATACCCGGCCGGCAGCGCCGTGGCGCCGGGGAGAACGGCCAGGTCGGCCTCCATCCGGAATCGCTTAAAATAGGTCGAATGCATGGGGTCGCTCCACCCACGGTGCCCATTGGGGCAATGCCCAGCCACCACGTCGAAAGTAAGTCTGCCCCACGTTTTGGTCAACGCGCCGGTATTCGGCTTGGATGAGATAAGTCTGCCCTTGATGGGCCCGCCATGCCGCTGGTATCCTTGTTTTTGATGAGTCAAAAACATGTTTTTGGCCCTTCAAAAACAGCGTCCCAGGGCCTGTCAATGCGGGCCTTGGCCGCCGTCGGCGTCGTCTCCACCGACGGCGGCACGCAGATCGGGCTCACTGATGGCGCCGATGATTTCAAGGCCCTCACGGCTCTCACGGCCCTCACGGCCCTCACGGCCCTCACGGGCATGACCCCCGATTCTATGGAGCACGCGATGCGACGGATTGTTCTGACATGGGTGTGCGCGATACTGCCGGCAATGTTCGTCGCTTGGGGGTGCGGGTCGGACGCGACTGACACGCCGAGCGCGGGCGGCGACGGCTCGAAGCGCATCACGATCGTCTGCACCACGACGATGATCGCGGACCTGGCGCGCGTGATCGCCGGCGACGATGCGGAGGTGGTCGGCATCATGAAGGCGGGCGAGGACCCGCACGTATACGAGATGCGGCCGCGCGACACGCAGGCGATCGCCATGGCAGACCTGGTGCTGATGAACGGTCTGCACCTGGAGGCGCAACTCGACCACGTCGTCGAGAACCACGCCAAGGGCAAGGTCGTGCGCCTCGCGGAGACGGAAAAAATCAAGCCGCTGGGCGTCGATGAGGTGTCGGGCGCGCCCGATCCGCATTGCTGGTTCAACGTGGAATACTTCATCGTGTTCGCCGAGCGGGCGCGCGATGCGATTGCCGAGGTCGATCCCAAGCACGCAGATGCGTACCGCAGCCGCGCCGCGACGTACATCGACGAGCTCAAGCTCCTGCACACGTGGGCCGGGAAGCGCATCGCCGAGATCCCGCGCGAGCGGCGGATCATGGTCACCAGCCACGACGCGTTCCAGTACCTCGGCAAGGCGTACGACATCGAGGTTCACGCCGTGATCGGCATGAGCACAGAGCAGCCGCCGACCGGCCGGGACAAGATCGCGCTTCAGAAGCTCGTGATCGACCGCGGGGCGAAGGCGGTGTTCATCGAGACCTCCGTCTCGGCGGCGCTGAACGACATGGTGCGCCAGATCGCCGACGCCACAGGGGCAAAGATTGGCGGCACGCTCTACAGCGATTCGCTCGGCGATCCCGCGACGCCGGAAAGCACCTATCTCGGCATGTTCCGCCACAATATCGACACGCTTGCGGAGGCGCTGCGGTGACGACGACACGCACTCAGCCCCGCGTCGTCCCGCCCGTCGCCACGGCATCCCCCGCCATCGCCGTGCACAACCTCACGGTGTCGTACCTTGAGCGCCCCGTGCTTCGCTCGGTGACGATGGAGGTCGAGCGCGGGCAACTGGTGGGGATCATCGGCCCCAACGGCGCGGGCAAGAGCACGCTCCTCAAGGCCGTGCTCGGGCTGATCGACATCGACTCCGGTATGGCCCGCATCTACGGCGAGCCGATCAGCCAGGCTCGCAACCGCGTCGCCTACGTCCCGCAGACCAGCGCCGTCGACTGGGACTTCCCCGTCACCGTGCGCGACGTCGTGCTGATGGGACGGTATGGCCGGCTCGGATGGGTCCGCCGTCCGAGCCGCGCCGATCGCACCGCGACAAGTGAATCGCTGGAGCGTGTCGGCATGACTGACTTCGCCGACCGACACATCCGCCAGCTCTCCGGCGGTCAGCAGCAGCGCGTGTTCCTCGCCCGCGCCCTGTGCCAGCAGGCGGACGTAATGCTGCTCGACGAGCCGTTCGCCGGCGTCGATGCGGCGACGGAGCGGGCGATCTTCGATCTGTTCCACAAGCTCACTGCTGAGCGGTGCACGCTGCTGGTGGTCAATCACGACTTGGGCGTCCTGGAAAAATTCGACCGCCTTCTCCTGTTGAATCAGCGTGTGATCGCGTACGGACCCGCGCATGAGGTGGCGACGGAAGCGAACATCCAGCGGACCTACGGCGGGCGACTAAGTCTGCTCGATCGGGCCGAGAATGCGCTGCGAGAGGCGACCTAGGGACGTTTGAATAATTGATTCGAGGCTGAATGCCAGGAAAACCCGGAGCGTAGCGAAGGGACGGTGATGAGTGAACTTTTCAAAGCTCAATAAACCATGATCGTCACGCTTGCACAGATCGATTTTCGGCCGGAGTTCTGGCTGTATCCGCTCACCGATCAGCACATGCTGATGGGCACGCTAACGAGCGTGCTTGTCGGGATGACGTGCGGCGTGCTGGGGTGCTTTGTGGTGCTGCGGCGCATGGCGCTCATCGGCGACGCGCTCTCGCATGCGGTCCTGCCGGGCGTCGTCATCGCATTCCTCGTGACCAAGGACACGGGGATCGTCGGGTTGCTCTTCGGCGCCCTGCTGGCGGGGCTGGCGACCGCCGTGCTCATCAACCTCGTGTCGCATCACAGCCGGACGAAGGAGGACTCGGCGATCGGCATTGTCTTTACCGCCCTCTTCGCGCTGGGGTTGGTGCTGATCTCGAACCTGCCACGCGGCACGCACTTTGACCTCAAGTGCTTCGTTTTCGGCATCCCGGAAGCGGTGGGGTTAAGCGATCTGATCCTCATGGCGGTGATCTCGATGATCGTGCTTACGACGGTGGCGATGCTCTATCACCCGATGAAGCTGATCAGCTTCGACCCCGTTGTCGCGGCGGCGATGGGGCTGCCGGTCCTGGCGTCCCACTACCTGCTGATGGGGATGATCAGCGCAACGGTCGTCGCCGGCTTGAAGACAACGGGCGTCGTGCTCGTCGTTGCGATGGTGATCACACCCGCGTCGGCGGCGTATCAGTTGTGCAACCGGTTCTCGTCCATGCTCGTGCTCGCGGGGGTGTTTGGCGCCCTCAGCGCGCTTGTGGGAATGGTGCTGGCGTATGTCGTCAATGTGCCGAGCGGGCCGAGCATGGTGCTCGTCGCGACGGCGATCTTCGGCATGGCGATGCTGCTAAGCCCGAAGCACGGCGTCGTCTTTCGCCGCATCCGCCGCTGGCGTCATCGACAGCACATCGAAGAAGAGGACGTGATCAAGGCGATCCACAAGCTGGCCGAGGAGCGGATCGACGCCGCACCGGCCGCGATCGCGGGGCAGTCGCGCCTCGCTGTCGAACGCGTGCTGCGCGTGCTGCGCGGGCTGCGCCACAACCGACTGATCGCGAACTCCGGCGACGGCGTCGCGCTGACCGAATCGGGAGAGCGGCGGGCGATCGAACTCGTGCGCGCCCACCGGTTGTGGGAGTCGTACCTCGCGGATCGGGCCAATGTCCCGGCGGCGGACGTGCACGAGCAGGCCGAGGTGCTTGAACACGCTCACGAGCTGGCCGACGAGGTGGACGAGACGCTGGGGCATCCCGGAGTGGACCCGCACGGCACTCCGATCCCCGCGCAGAAGCAGCCGTGAGCACCCGTTTCCTCGACGACGAGGATGGAGCTGCCCTCTCGCCCGCGCATGCCACGATCCGTGCGCTCGATCACCGCCATCCACCGCCTGAAGCCGGCTGAAAAGGTGCCCCAAGATGCCAGTCACTTCGTGACCGGCTGGCGCACCATGCGGCGGAGGATCGCGAGATTGGCCCGATCGCGGGCTGGCGAGGGCTTCCCGTCGGGGCCTTCCTTCGGTGTTTCGAGGATGAGCGGAACGCTGGCGAGCCGTGGATGGTTGACGATGAGCCGAAACGCCTCGCGGCCGATCATTCCTTTGCCGATCCCTTCGTGTCGATCGACATGCGAGCCAAACTCCCGCTTGGAGTCGTTGGCGTGGATGCAGATGAGGCGGTCGAGGCCGATCGCGCTATCGAAGGCGTCGAGCGTTGCCTCGAGCGCGGCCGCAGGGAACAGCCGGTACCCCGCCGCGAATACATGGCAGGTGTCGAGACAGACACCCACCCGATGTCGCAGGCCGGGACGGGCATCGATCACACGGAGCATCGCGCCGATCTCCTCGAACGCTGACCCAAGGCAGGTTCCCTGGCCCGCGGTGGTCTCGATGAGGATGCCCGCTCGGAGGGACGATGTCTTACGAAGAGCCTCTGCCATCCCGGCAGCGGCCCTTGCCACCGCCTTGTCGCGTGGCTGCTCGCCGGCGGCGCCGGGATGGGCCACGACCCACGGAATCCCCAGCAGCTCGGCCCGCCTGAGCTCCTCAACGAGGCCGGCGATCGACTTCTGCCGGAGGCTCACGTCGGCCGTGGCAGGATTGATGAGATAGGAATCGTGTGCCACGACAAACGCGATCCCGGCGTCGACGACGGCCTGGCGAAACTGGCTGGCCTCGTCGGGCGAGATCGGCTTTGCCTGCCACTGGTTGATGTTGCGGGTGAAGACCTGGAGGGCCTCGCAGCCCGTCTCGGCTGCCCGGTCCACGGCGCGGGCGTACCCCCCGGCAATCGATTGGTGGGCACCGTAGGGCGCTCGCCGACGTGGTCTGAAAGGGGGCATTTACGGGGATTCCGAGAGTTGGGATAGGGAGCCAGTGTACGGACTAGCCCTCCATACAAGCCTCACACTTGGACGCTGCGGGCGGAGGTCGTACACTTTGAGGATTGCCGTCCGGCTTCGAACTGCTCGTGGCTGACGGAAGTCTCTTCAGGAATCCGGCCGTGGGGAATCTCATCCTATTCGTTGTCGTGGCGGGGATCGCCGCCGTGGCACTCCTCGCGATCTTCCTCGCGCTTCGGCCGATCTACGCGGCACGGGAAGCCGAGCGGCTTGCCCGAGCGCGTCGCGACTTTCACCGACAGCGGGAGCCCCTGGAGGCCAAGTTCATCGACCGGGCGTCGGCCAGCGGCAGGCCGCGCGGCCTGCGGTGGCTCGACGTCGTGTTTGATGACGACGTTGTGTATGCCAGAGATCGTCGTTCGGGGAAGCTCAAGGCGCTCGTCGCCGTCGAGGTGAGCTTCGAGGCAGTCGCAGGAACTGTGATGGACGAGGAGGACCAGGCCGAGGCGGTCGGCCGAACGCGGGCGGCGACGGCCGAATTCTTCCACGACGGTGCCCGGTGGCAGACGTCCGGCCGCGTGTACTTCAATCTCATCCCGACGGCGACGGTCGAATACCTGTCGCGGGATCTTGAGATGGTGGCCGAAGAGCACGCCGTCCCACGCGTCTGAGCGGATTCGCGCGTGAGCGTGAGCACCGCGCGCTGACCATGTCGCTGTGACATCGTGATGCCCCTTTCGAGCTGGCATCCGTCCGAACCTTGCCTCGTCGACCAGGCGTGGTCCTTTTGTGCGAACGACGCGGTCAATTGGGGAAGCGTGGTGGAGCGTGCGGGTCGCGTTCTCGATGCCGGTTCCCGAGCGAGGGAGCGACGATAACGCCATCGGAGGGCGCGATGGTCCGCTCGATGACGGTGGTGCTCGGGGGCTTGCTGGTCGCGGCATGCGGCGCAGCCGCGGTCGAACTCCCGCCGGCCCCGCCTGAAGAGCCGCTTCCGGCGGCCCAGCGGTCGCTTCGCAAGGCTGAGGAGTATCTCGGCGCGTCGTGCGAGATGCTGCGCCACGGACATCGCCACGCGCTCGACGGATACTACGTGGCCTGTCAGGAGGCCTGGAATGCGGTGCAGCTCTGCCCCGAGTCCCCCGCGGTCCTGGCAGAGGCAACCGATCTCTATGCCGACGCGCTGGCTGGCTTCCTCGAAGCTGCAACTCGGCAGGGGCGGATCAGTGATGGCGGTGTCTGGGTGGGGCCACCGGGGCGGCTCGTGAAGGTGCCGCTCGTGCCGAAGGCGCTCCAGGTGCCGCCAGAAGCGATCGCCTCGCTCGAGCCCCAGGCGCAGAATGACGACTCACGCGTCGTGCGACGGATTCTGAGGGACGGCTTTGGGCTACCGGTCGTGGTCAGGATCGATCCACGGCGGCTCGGCGGGGCCGACGAGATCTTCGGCTCCCCTCGCGAGGCGGTCGCCGCCACCGCGGTGCTTCGCTTCGACATGCCGGGGCACGAGAACGCGCTGCGGAGATTCGCCGGCCCGGTGTCTCTTGACCACGCAGCCGCCGTGCTCGACCTGGCCAATCCGGTCGAGATTGCGGCGGTCAAGATAGGGCCGGCCACTCCCCATCTGGCTGCCGACCTTACGGCACCCCTCCTCGATGTGCTCGACAGCACACCTCAATCCGGGATCGAAGGCTTCCTCCAGCCGTTTGGACGCGGTGACACACAGCCGCGACTCGAGTTTCTCGAGCCCCACCTTCCGGGGCGGATTCCCATCGTCTTCATTCACGGCTTGGCCAGTGACGAGGGCATGTGGTTCAACATGATCAACGAGCTGAGGGCGTGGCCCGAGTTTCACCGCCGCTTCGAGCCGTGGCTCTTTCGCTATCCGACAGGTGCATCGTTTCTCCAGGTGGCGGCGTCGCTGCGGCACCAGTTGACGGAGGCTGTGACGTCGCTCGATCCCCAGGGGCGTGATCCGGCGCTCAAGCAGCTCGTGCTCGTCGGGCACAGCATGGGTGGGCTCCACTCGAAAATGATGGTGGTGGATTCCGGCACGGCGATCTGGGATGCGGTTGCGACGGTGCCGATCGATGCGGTCCGCATGCCGCCGAAAGTGAAGCCTGTCATCGCCCGATGGGTTTTCTTTCGGCCGCTTCCCTTCGTGACGCGGGTCGTGTACATCGCCACACCGCACCGCGGCTCGGTCCTCGCGTCACTCGGGGTGGGCCGTCTGGCCTCGCTGGCGGTTCGCGAGCCGCCGGAATCCAAGGCGCTTCACGAGCGGCTCGCGGAACTGAACCCCGGCGCTTTCCGGCCTGAATATGCCAGCGGGGTTCTCACGACGATCGATCTCTTACAGCCAAAGTCGTCGACGCTCAGGGCGCTCGATCGACTGCGGCCGGCCTGCTGGGTGGCCACGCATTCCATCGTGGGGGATTTTCATACGTCGCTGCTCGGTGGCCGCGACGACTGCGTCGTCGCGGTTGATAGTGCCCATACGCCCGGAGCGCAAAGCGAGATCTGCGTGCCGGCCACGCACACCCGGATCCACAATGATCCACGATCCGTCGCGGAGATCGAACGGATCCTACGGCAGCATCTCGACGAGACATGTCGGTAAGAGCCGGCGGCCCTCTCATGGGGAGAGGTGAGTCATCGCGACTGAAGGGCAAAGTCCACCGTGTTGCTGCCGGGCTCGACGGTGGCAACGAGGTCGGTCTTCACGTGATAGCGGGCCGGCAGAATCTCTTTGCTCCTGCGATCCTCACCGGCCGTCGTAATGCGCACGGTGTGGCTGCCCACGTTCGCCCCGGCAATGTCGCGAAGGAAGGTGAGGGCGTAATGGCCGGCCGTGTCCGTGACGGCGGTCGCCGATCGTCCTGGGCCGTCCGGCGTGAACACGACGAGCGCCCCGGGGAGCGGAACTCCGTCAAGTGCGACGGTGCCCTCGACATTGCCGAGCGGAGGCTTTTTTGACGTCCCGCATCCCGCCAGGACACAGCAGGCGAGGCTGGTCATGGCAATCGCGAATGTCCGGCGGGACGGCGCGCGGAAACGGGATTCGGCTCGGCCGCTCGGAAGACTTCGGTGCGTGATCGGGCGAAGGGCCGCGAAAGTGAGCATGGGGATTCCTTCGAGGGAGTGGAACGGACCGCTGCTAGGGATTGGCCTGGTCGATCGAGGCGATGCCACCGTCCTGAATGCTGCCAAGCAGGGGAAGCACAGCCGCGTTGTCCTTCGCATCGACAAACTCGCTCACAAACCGCACGGAGCCATCACCCATGGCAAAGTTAGCGCCCCCCTCGTGATCGCTGCCGGGCGACTCGAAGAAGAGGTTGTTGAGGCCGCCCGGATTCGATCGCTGAGGATCGGTACAGACGTTGAAAAGCGTGGCGACGCCGCCCACGGCCCAGCCGTTTTGGCTGGTGCGGTTGGAGGCCGCGGCGCCGGTTGCCCCAGGGGCGGGACGCAGTCGTTGCATCTCGCCAAGGAGAATCACGTTGGAGAGTCCGTCTCCTGCCGCCATCGCCGTCCGCCGCTGGGTGGCATGAAAGAGTCCGTCGAGAAGGCCAGAGTCATGCGCGACCTGCGGCGCCGTCGGCGTGGGCAATTGGGGCGTGACGGTCGCCGCCGACATGTCGCGGAAGCGGTGGTCGTCGGCCACGTCGTTTTCAAAACCGTCGAGCCGACCGTAACAGCCGCCGTAGTCGTTGCCACCGCCGCGCCACGCTGGGTCCACGAGGCTGAGGTGGTCGTCGAAGTCTGTACGAATGCCGCTGCGACGGCTCGGGCAATAGAGGAGTGGGATATCGATCTGCGCGAGGGCTGCGTTGCCACGGACGTTCGTTTGCCAATCCCATTTGTCAGCGAGCGGCTTCTGTTCCATGAAGGGAAGCACGCTCAGAATCCAACTCGTCCCGTGCTTGGTGCCGGGCGTGAACGAGCCGGGGGCCCGGCTTGCCTCGAACCACGGGTCGAAGCAGTCCTGGCACGCCGCTTTGTCCGTAGTGTTGGTCGCAGCGGGAAAGGCCCCGTTCTGCATCTCATAGGCCAGGACGGCCAGCGCCACCTGCTTGAGGTTGTTGCTGCACTGCAGGGTGCGGGCCGCTTCACGGGTGGCCTGCACGGCAGGCAGGAGGATCCCAAGAAGGAGTCCGATGATCCCGATCGCGACCAAGAGCTCCACGAGCGTAAAACCGAGGTGAGGGCTGCGCATCGGGGCAGCAGAATCGTGGTGAGAAGAAGGCGTGGCCATGGACAGATTTTCATCCTCGATCCCGTGAGGGGTCTTCGGTTGAATCGCTCCTGGATGGTGCGCTACACGACAGGTGGGACCGCCGGGGAGGCGGAGTCGTGTGACGATTTCAAAGGTGGGATCGCAGGCGATTTCTCCGTGGGGAGGAATCAGCGGCATCGGGCGATGCTGCCCTGCAACGCCGTCATCCTAGCACTGAAAGATGTGGGAATGATGAGGAAACGATGGTTTCTTGGTGAATCAATGCGGCGATCCTTGGGCACGGTTGCCGGTTCTTTCAGCGGCTCCGCGAGTTTGAGCGACACGCCGGTAAGATAGGCGGGGCTCGAAGTCGTTCAGGCGGAGAATTTCCATGGGGCAGCATCTGACCATTCCACGGCGACGTTTTCTGGTCGCCTCGGCCGCGGCTACCGGGCTTGGCGGCCTTGATCTTGCTGGGTTCCCGGCACGGCAGGTCTCCGCAGCCGAGAGGGGGCGGGCCAAGACGATCTCGATCTTCCACACGACCGACCTCCACGGCCGCATCCTTCCGACACAAACCTACGAAGGACTCCAGGACGTAGGCGGCCTTGCCCGCGTGGCAAGTTGCCTGCGGCAGTGGCGGCGGGAATGCCCGGACTCACTCACGGTGGACGTTGGTGACGTCGTGCAGGGGACCGCCGTGAGCATCCACTCCGGCGGCCGGCTCATGATCGATCTCTTCAACCGGCTTGGCTACGACGCCTGGACCCTCGGGAACCACGACTTCGACTGGGGGCCCGAGAAGACAGAATCCCTTCTTGCCGACTCCGCGTCGCCGGTGCTGACGGCCAATCTCGAACGTGGCGCAGCGCGACCCGGATCGTTCGACGGTGCGTGGGGCAAGGTGAAGCCCTGGACCATTCGTGAGGTGGGCGGATTTCGGATCGGATTGATTGGCTTGATTACACCAGGCCTGCCGTACTGGCTTTCGCCTGAGACGCTCGGTGGCGTCACACCGCTCGACCCCGTCGAGACGCTTGCCAAGGCTGTGGCCGAGGTGCAAAGCGAGAAAGTGGACGCGGTGGTCGTCACGGGCCACATGGGCTGGCGGTTCACTGACGACTATGCCAATCCCGTGCGGGCGATCCTCAAAGCTGTCGAGGGTGTGGACGTCTATCTCGCGGGCCACTCCCATCAAAACCAGCCGTCGTGGATGCTGCACGACGTGCTCTGCTCGCAGGCGAGCTACTACGGCATTCACTGCGGTCGCATTGATCTCACCTTCGACCTCGCGAGCCGCAAGCTCATGGACCGGCGGGCGTTCACGATCCTGATGGACGACCGGTTCTCGCTCGACCCGCTCGTCATGCAGGTAGCCCGGCCCGATCTGGCAGCTTCGGATGCGGAACTTGCACGCGAGGTGGCAACGGTGAAGAACGTCATCCCCGGCAAAGGCCGCGGCAGCGACCTCGCCAAGCTGCTCTGCGAGTGCTTCGTAAAGGATCTCGCCAAGCGGGGCACACCTGTCGACGGCGCCTTCCACGGCACGTTCGGAACGGGAGATCTTCAGCCCGGAAAGCTCACCGTCGGCGACTGCTGGCGGATCATCCCCTATGAGAACATGCTCGCGATCGCGGAGGTCACTGCCGCCGACCTCGCGGCGATCATCGCCGAGGACTGGAAGGTTCGGGACAGCGATCGCACGCTCTGGCCTTTCGAGGTGACGGTTGAGCCGGGAGGACAGGTGACTCGGATTGCCCTAGGTGGTAAGGAGTTGCCGCCCGACGCCCGTGTGCGGGTCGCCTTCAATAGCTACGACGCCCAGTCGGGCGGCCGGCGGCTGATGCGGATGCGGGAGATCCTCGAGGCTCCCGCAGCGAAGCGATTCACCACGCCGGTCGATACCCGCAGCGCGTTGATCGCCGGGCTCCTCGACCGCGGCACGGTCGGCTGATGATCAGCCTCGGATCGCACCGAGAGCCCGGAATGCCCGCGTCGCGACGGAGCCGGCGGCGCCATCGATGAGTTGGTCCATGAACGCAACCGCGGCAAAGAGGCTCGCGGCCGGCTGGCTGCCAACGAGGAACAGGCGGTTCCCTGGAGCCCCTGGAAGCTGAGCCAATTGGAAGTTGATGGCGGCCTGTCGAGCATTGAGCGTGAAGGGATCGGCCGCCGCGTAGTCAACCGTATAGCCCAAGTCCTGGAGTGCGCCGACCGTCATACGGCTGATCGGCATGGGCACTCCTGGGGCTTCGGCATATCCGGTCATGAGCTCGGTGCTGAACACGCTCTCCCGCCAGTGGCCCCCAGCCGTGCCCTCACCGCCCGTGTTCTCGATCGGGATGCTCGCGGCCAAAGTACCGGTCATGGTTTGATACTCCCGCACGGCGTTTGCACCCACGAACACTGGATTGCTCGTGCCGACGCCCTGCACGAGGTTGCGACTGCCATAATTCCAAAGCGTTCCGAATCCGAGGACGTGGCCCATTTCGTGAAGGATCACATCTGTGAAAGATCCGTTGGATACCATGCTGCCAACGTCGGCGGAGTCGAATTCCATTTGTCCGAGATAGGGCAGGCTGTCGCCTCCTGTCCTGATGCGCGTCGGCCCGGCTTGGCCAAGGATGCCGCCAACCCCGTCAATCCTTGGCGCCGTCGCGACGATCTCCACGTCGTCAATCACCCGCCCCTGGTAGGTCACGTCAGGAAGGTCGCCGACGATGATTTGCGACCAGCGACCAGCGGCCTGGAGGAAGACCGCCCTCTGCGATGCCGTCAGCGAATTGTCGGGAAAGACCACCACAATCTGAAACACGGGTGTCGGCGACCCATCATCGTTGGTGATGAGGCCCGTCGCGGTTGAACGAGCTACGAATGCGTTGGTGGAACCCGACAGGATCAGTTGGAAGGTTTCGTTCTGCTCGGCCGTGTTGTCACCAACAATCGTCACCGAGACGGTCTTTGACATCTCGCCTGGTGCAAATGTGAGCGTCCCCGACGTAGCGATGTAGTCGTTGTTGGCCGCGGTAGCCGTTCCATCGGCACTCGTGTAATCGACGCTTACGGACTGAGGAAACGGGGTCGAAAGCGTGACCACGAAGTTGGCCGTCGTCGTTGTGCCAGTCGCTCCTTCGAGGACCGTCATATCGGCGATCGAAATGCTTGGCGGAATGGGCCCGAGCACTCCACGAATCGTGACAGGAAAGGGCGTTGGTGCCGGGAAACCCGGTGTTGCAGGCACGACATCGAGGAAGAAAATCCTGTCGTAGTCCGGACCAACGTTAGGGACCGTCACCACGCGGACCAGTGCGGATGACTGACCAGGAAGGATCGTGACCGGCACTCGGCTCAGCGGGCGATAGTCTTGGGTCACCCGCGCGCTGCCGTCCCGCGTGCTCACATAGAAAGTCTCGCGCTGGGTCGCTGGCGACGAAAGTCGGAGCGCGTACTCAATCGTGGCTCCGGCGTTGACGTTCCGAGGGCCAACGATCGAGACGGTGTAATTGTCGTTATCCTTGATGGTCACGGTCAGGTTGCGGGCCGCCGGATTAAGGGTGGCTCCGCGGGCCTGCTGGAGCGAAAACGTGAACGACTCGTTTCCCTCGCGGATTGTGTCGTCAAACACCGGCATCGTGATGACCTGCGACGTCTGGCCGGGCCGGAACGTGAGGGTGCCGGTCGGCTTGAGTTGGGTGCGGCCGAGGAAGAGGCGATAGTCGCGGCCATACGCAGCGGTCGAAGCCGTGGACTGGATCGAGTAGCTGACGGTGACCGGCGCACGTGACTGCTCGGTCAATGCCACCACGATCTGGCCGGTGCCTGCGGTTTCATCGATCTCGGCAGGGCCGGTAATCGCGACGGCGGCTGGGCATGCCCGCTTCTCGAGCTGCTCAATAACGTGCTCGCCCCATCGGCGCGACGCCAACCTCGTGGACCGCCGACCCCGTTGCACATTCGTCGCCATTGATGAATCACTCCCCTGCATGAGCCGGCTGCTCTGGCAATGCATCATGTCCAGAGCTGGAACAAGAATGCACCCGGAATCACAACGATGCTACCGAGCATCGGCCGAACCCGCAACTTTCGGGCGCTCGCAGAGGAGCCAGGCAGAGGGGTGCCAGGCAGGGGAGCCAGGCAAAAGAAAAGGACCCGCGGTTTGGGGAAACCACGGGTCCGAAGCGGCTCTAGATGTGTGGGTCTTGGGGGGGGGAACAGCCGCTGAAGAGATTCTTTTGTGTGGTAGATGTCGGAGGAGCTCCATGGCTCTCACCCGAACACGCCAACTATACACCACGCCTTGCTGGCGTGTCGAGCGGAAAGCGACGGATTTTTGCCGTGGGCCGCCGTCACCAACGATACTGCCCCTCCAAACGCCGTCTTCGGCTCACCCGTGCCAAATGGGCGGACGCTTCTACGCCCGCTGGAACATCCGCTAGGCTACGGAGATTCGTGACGACCCGTACCCCCAGTCGTCGGATCCATACCCCCTCTCCCGACGTATTTTCGCTTTTCCACTATGACAGCTACGCCCGCCGAACCGTTTGCTTCCCGGGGAACTTTCGAGACCGGGAACGGACCTGCTACCCTTTTTCGCCTCCAAGCCCTCGATGACGCTGGCGTGACGACCACGGCCCGTCTGCCCTACTCGCTTCGGATGATCCTCGAGGCGCTTCTCAGGACATGCGACGGCTATGCGGTGACGGAAGAGGACGTGCGGGCGCTGGCGACGTGGAATGCCGCCAAGCCAGCCGAACGCGAGATTCCGTTCAAGCCGGCGCGGGTCGTGCTCCAAGATTTCACGGGAGTGCCCTGCGTCGTGGACCTTGCCGCAATGCGAGCTGCGATGCGGCGGCTCGGTGGTGATCCTGGGAAGATCAATCCCCTCGTCCCCGTCGATCTCGTTATCGATCACTCTGTGCAGGTGGACTTCTTCGGCTCTGGCACTGCGCTCGAGAAGAACGTCGATATCGAGTTTGCCCGAAACGCGGAGCGGTATGCGTTCCTGCGGTGGGGCCAGCAGGCCTTCCGAAATTTTCGCGTCGTGCCGCCGGCGATCGGCATCGTCCATCAGGTGAACCTCGAATACCTGGCGGGCTGCGTCTTCCTGCGCGACCCGGCGAGCCGCGAAGCGGGCGGACGTCGGACCCTCCCGGTCGCCGTTCCCGACACCCTTGTGGGCACCGACAGTCACACGACCATGATCAACGGGCTCGGCGTCGTCGGCTGGGGTGTGGGCGGCATTGAAGCCGAGGCCGTGATGCTCGGCCAGGCGCTGTCGCTCTTGCTTCCCGAGGTGGTTGGCTTCGAACTCACAGGGGAGTTGCCGGCTGGCGCGACGGCCACGGACCTCGTGCTCACCGTCACCGAAATCCTTCGGAAGGCCGGTGTGGTGGGGAAGTTCGTCGAGTTCTACGGAGCCGGGCTCAATCACATGCCGCTGGCTGACCGCGCCACGATCGCCAATATGGCCCCCGAGTATGGGGCGACGATGGGCTTCTTCCCGATCGACGACGAAACGCTGCGCTACCTCCGGCTCACAGGCCGCTCCGAGGAGCAGATCACGCTCGTCGAGCGGTACATGAAAGAGCAGGGGATGTTTCGGACCGCGACGGCGCCCGTGCCGGAGTTCACGACGCGGCTGTCGCTCGACCTCGACAGTATCGAGCCGAGCCTCGCGGGCCCCAAGCGGCCGCAGGATCGCGTGCCGCTGGCGGCCGTGAAGCGGACGTTCGCCGAGTCGCTGATTGCGCCGACGGCGAAGCGAGGTTTCGCGCTCGAGGGTGAGGCTCTGCATCGGACCGCCCAGGTTGAGGCCAATGGGCATGCCGACACGATTGGCCACGGGGCCGTGGTCATCGCCGCTATCACGAGTTGCACGAACACGAGCAACCCCGACGTGATGGTGGCCGCGGGCCTCGTCGCGAGGAAGGCCGTTGCGAAGGGGCTTGCCACACGGCCCTGGGTGAAGACGAGCCTGGCGCCGGGCAGCCGCGTCGTGACCGACTACCTCGAGAAGTCGGGCCTCGACAAGGATCTCAATGCGCTCGGCTTTCAAACAGTCGGCTATGGGTGCACCACCTGCATCGGCAACTCGGGGCCGCTCCCCGAGCCGGTCGCCAAGGCCGTGAGCGAGGGGGATCTCGTGGCGGCCGCTGTGCTTTCGGGCAACCGCAACTTCGAGGGCCGCGTCAATCCGCTCGTGAAGGCCAATTGGCTGGCAAGCCCGCCGCTCGTCGTCGCCTATGCCCTGGCTGGCACGACCGACATCGACCTCGTGACGGAACCACTCGGCACGGGACGCGATGGGCAGCCTGTCTATCTCCGCGATATCTGGCCGACCCGCGAAGAGGTTCGCCAGACGGTCGCCGCGAGCGTCTCACCCGACCAGTTCCGCCACCGCTATGACAACGTGTGGCAGTCCAACGAGCGGTGGAACGCCGTGCCCACGAGCTCCAGCGAGCTCTACGAATGGGACGCCACGAGCACCTATATCCAAGAGCCCCCGTTCCTGGCCGAGATTGGCCACGAGGCGGAGCCCCCAACAAGCGTGCGCGGGGCGAGGGTGCTCCTTGCGCTCGGCGACAGCGTCACCACCGACCACATTTCACCCGCTGGCAGTATCGCAAAGGCGAGCCCTGCCGGGACGTATCTCGTCGAGCACGGCGTCCCGCCCGAAGACTTCAACAGCTATGGCGCGCGCCGCGGCAACGACCGTGTGATGACCCGCGGCACGTTTGCCAATATCCGCATCAGGAACCTCCTCGTTCCGGGCATCGAGGGAGGCGTCACGCGACTCCTGCCCGGCAGCACGGTCATGCCGGTGTACGACGCCGCACTCGCGTACCGGAAACAGGGCACGCCTCTCGTGGTCCTGGCCGGGAGCGAGTACGGCACCGGGAGCTCGCGCGACTGGGCTGCCAAGGGGACGATGCTCCTTGGCGTGCGGGCGGTGCTCGCCGCGAGCTTCGAGCGAATTCACCGCTCGAACCTTGTGGGGATGGGTGTCCTTCCGCTCGTGCTCCCAGACGCGTGGCAGACGCTCGGTCTCACCGGCGAGGAAACCTTCGATATCCCGTTCGAGGGCCTCGCGCCGCGGGCCACGATCACCGTTCGGGCCACCGCGACGGATGGAAGCGTCACAGAGATTCCCTGTCTCGTGCGCATCGACACGCCGGTCGAGCTCGACCAGTTCCAAGCCGGGGGGATCCTGCCGTTTGTACTCCGGCGGCTGCTGGCAGATTGAGTTTTTACGGCGTGTTCGGCATGATCGCGCCGTGCTCCGTAGACCGCAAGCTTTTCCAAGAAGGACGATCGGCTGCGGAAACGGCAGGCTTCTCGAGACCCAATGAACGGGAAGACCAATGACCCCTGTGGCGGTTTTCATGCCCTTGCCTATCCTAGAATGACGATAAAGAAGGGGCTGAATAGGCGCTGCGGAGGGAGAAGCGATTGATGATGCAACACGTCTCATCGGAACCTGTTTCGGCGCCGGCTCACGGTCGAACTGGTCGTGATCGACCCGACGACTGTTCCCGCGAGGCCGTGGCCTGCGTGGTAATGGCTGAGCTCGAACGCGTCATGTTGCCTGCTGCCGCTGGCCCGCTTTCAACGCAATCGAGCCTCGTGGACGCGGGGATCGATGCCGGCCGCCTGAGCGATGCGCTGGTCCGGATCGAGGGGCTCTATGGGATGCGGTTTCGCGCCGAGTGGCTGGCATCCATTCACACCTGCGGCGATCTCATTGACTGCGTGTCGGAACGGATGTTCGATGCCGCCGACCGCCCGACGATGGTGGCGGGCGATCCGCCGGTGATCGACTCGCCGCGGCGCGGAATGGAGGCTTTGTCATCGGACCCGTTCCCGGAGTGTGCCGCACTCGAGGAGCGGCTCGCCGCGCTGGCCGAGAACGGGCTCGCCAATCCATTCCTTCTGGCCAACGAAGAAGTGCATGGCCGCACCGCCACCATCGCTGGCCGCGACGTGGTGAGCTTCGCGAGCTTCGACTATCTCGGTCTCGCTGGACACCCCGATGTGACGCGCGCGGCCAAGGATGCGATCGATCGCTTCGGCACGAGCGCATCGGCCAGCCGCATGGTGGGCGGCAACACGACGCTGCTAGACGCGCTCGATGCCGAGCTCGCGGCGTTCCTCGGCACGGAGCGGGCGACGGTGTTTCCGTGCGGCTACGGCACGAATGCTTCCGTCTTCGCCCATCTCTTTGGCGCCGGTGACCTCATCCTCCATGACGAGCTCGCCCACGACAGCATCGTGCGAGGCGCGGCGGCATCGCGGGCAGGCAAGCGTTCGTTCCGCCACAACGACGCCGATCAGCTCGATGGCCTCCTCCGAGATCTCCGGGGCAACTACCGCCGTGTGGTCGTGGCGCTCGAGGGCGTCTACAGCATGGACGGTGACTATCCCGACCTGCCGCGGTTCCTCGAGGTGAAGCGGCGGCACGACGCGATGCTCTACGTGGACGAGGCGCATTCGATCGGCACGATGGGCCGCGAAGGTCGTGGCATCTGCGAGTTCTTCGGCGTCGATCCCGCGGAGGGCGACCTCTGGATGGGCACCATCAGCAAGGCGCTCGGGTCGGGAGGGGGTTACCTTGCCGGCGCTCGGAGGCTCATCGACTATCTCGGATTCACGACGCCTTCGTTTGTGTTCTCGACTGCCTGTTCGCCGGCGAATGCCGCCGCCGCGCTCGAGGCCGTCCGCGTGATCAGCCGCGAGCCCTGGCGGGTGACGCGGCTCCGGGAACGCTCCGGGCTTTTTCTGAAGCTGGCAATCGAAGCCGGGCTCGACACCGGCCCCAGCGGCAATACGCCGGTCATCCCGATCATCGTCGGAAGCTCACACCGCGCCCTTGCCGTGTCACAGCGGCTGCTCGAGCGTGGCATCAATGCCCGTCCGATCCTCTATCCGGCGGTTCGCGAATCGGCTGCTCGCATCCGGTTCTTTATTACGAGCGAACACTCGGAGGAGGAGATTGTGCGGACCGTGCAGGAGCTGGCAGCGGCCGTGGCGGCTGGTGCGATCCCGGCGTGATCAGACTCGTCAGCGACGCAGCATCACCCCGAGGCCGGTTCTGAAGACACGGCGGCCGGTTCTGAAGACACAGCGGCCGGTTCCGAAGACACAGCATCTTGGCCAACGAGATGAAGCTCGGCCGGGTCGCAGATCCAACCGCGGCAGGAGGCCGTGCCGCACCGGCAGGGGATCGCTGCGTCGGCGGGCCACGAATAATCGATCAGCAGCTCCTCGCCCGGCTCGATCGGGCGAATCGTCGTGAGCCAGAGGCGATCCTCCTGAATCTCGCCGGACTCGGCTTCCCAGTAGAAAATCTCGCAGTTCGGGTCGCAGCTGTGGTTTACGAACCGCAGGGGTGCGGAGGGGTCGAGAAGCTTGCTACTCGGCAACTCCATGACATAGCTCGAGTCTGCAGGGTGATCGTCGAGGATCTCGCCGTGAATCTCGTCGAGCACGAGCTGGGCGGGTAGTCGTCGGCGGGCGAATATGCCCTTGCCCACATGGGTCTCGTCGATGCGAACAAGCCGGTCGAGGCGGGGGAGGGCAGCCGTCTGGGCTGCCGGTGATTGGAGGGGCGACATGGACCTTCGAGACGGGTGAGGAACGTGAATGGCTGGATCGACGCACGCGGAACTGTAGCCGCTGCCATTCGAAGTGGTCAACAACCCGGGGCGCCGGGGCGACCTCGTCACCCGGAGATGATCGCAGCCCGGCTACCACCAGCCACGGAGACGATCAAACATGCCCTGCCGTGCTTCTGGCTGGGGAGCTGGCGTAGCCGCTTGGGGTTCATCTTCCGCACGGGCCCGAGCGGCCACGGCATCGTCACTCACAAAGGCTTCGAGAAATGCTGGCCAGTGGCCCTCGAGATCGAGAAGTGCCCCGCCCACGTCGCCGGCCTTGATGCGATGGTCGATACGGGCCACCTGCCGTGCGATGTCGCCGCGCTGAGTCTCGTCGAAGGCCAGATCGAATACACGGACTTCATCGATCTGCACGCCGCCCGGACCGAGAAGGTCGAATCGCACACGAAGCGATTCCACCGAGGTGGCCGGGAGGTCATCGACCTGGAGGACGAAGAGCGCCCACTCCGGCGCGAGGGGACGCCCACCGGCGAGACCGCCCACGGCGGCAAACCGGTAGTACTCACGATTCCCCTCGACACCCTCGATCGCGATACGGAGGGGCGGCTGGGGCTCGTTGGGGTCGAGTCGGAGCCAGGCGGCGATGCTGATGCGGCCCGTGGCAGGCGGCTCGAACGGATTGCTTCGGACGGTGGAGAGCCCGTTCCGGGATGAAAACTGAAGGGCTCGCCCCCCACCATTCGGTCCCGCGCGGCCAGGTACCAGTTCGAGCGCGCCGCGTCGCGGTTCGAGCAGCTCCCAGCCGGTGACCGCAGGATCGCCCCCGGGGGCGGTCGCTTCCGCCAGGCCGAGTTCAAAACCAGGATTGTCGAGAACGTCGAGCGGTGTCGGTGCCGCCAGGACGCCCAGTCGCTGCCGAAGTCGTTCGACCGACGTGGCCACCACGGCCCGTGTGGCTGGCGTATAGAGAGCTGCGGCCGACTCGACCTGTCCGTGACCGTCGATTGCGAGCGATCGCACGTCCCAAGCGGCCAGCGGCACGGTCGCCCGTCCATCGGCAAGCGGGAGTGAACCGCCGGCTGAGGCATCGACCACGGCCGTCGCTGTGCCAGCGATTCCCAGGACAGCATCGACAGGCGCGGGGCCCGCGTTGACGAGTTGCACCCATGTGATTCCGTCGAGTGACCGCGTGCGAACGACGAGGGGAGCGGCCGCCGTGGCCAGCATCTCGAAGGGCACCGCTGGGAGTGGCTCGAGCCCGAAGCGGGCCGTCGGCTCAGGGGATGTCGTGAGGCGTGGGGCCCGCATGTCCAACACCACTTCGGCGTCGGCCGTCACCAGGGCACGGGCCAGGGCAGGGTCGCCCGACGAGGACACAGGTTCGATCCACGCTCGGCAGGGATGGAGAAGCGTTGCGGCGGGGAAGGGACCGTGCGGCAGGATCTCGGTGAGATTGACTTCCAGCGGTTGCAGCACGACCGCGGCCGCCCGCGGCGTCACCCCCGACGCCGCCATTGCCACGCCGCCTGCTAGATTCGCGGCCGCGACTGTCGAGCGGTCTGTCAGGGCGGTGCCGGCGGCGAACACGTGGGGCGGCACAAAGACGATGTCGCCGGCAGCAGGTCCCTGTGGAAGCGCCGGCACGAGTCCGATTTCCCGCATGAGATCGTCGTGCCGGGGAGGGGTTCCGGCGGCTGGGCGGAACCGCGTGGCCAACTCACCGGTCGCGAGCAGTGTCGTCGGAACCACAAAGAGCGTGCGTCCGTCACGGGCGCCCACCCGTGCCGCGAGCCGTGCGTAGAAGGCGGTCAGCTCGCCTGATCGCCAGGCAAGCCACTCATTCCGCAAGGTCCCTGTGACAAGCGTGCCGCGGATCGCGAAGCGGTCGCCGCCTTTCTCGGATTCCACGCCACCGATCGCGGCAACGAACCTGCCAAACGTAGCGTCGTCGAGCCCCCACGCGATGCCAGGAAGGTGGAGCCATCCGTCGTCGGGCAGAAGCAGCGCCATGCCTGCGACGGCAGGGAGATCGCTCAGACGATCAGCGGCCTCGCCCACGACATCCTCGACCGCGCGCTGAACCCGCGGGTCGAGAATGTTGTAGTGGATGCCGCCAGGTATCTTTCGAGGACGCCCGTCGGCCCCCACGCAGGCGATGCCGGTCGCATCGATTCCCGATCGCAGCGATTCGAGATCTGGCATCCCGCCGTCAAAGCACAAGGCCGGAACGAACGCGAGGCCCTCGCGAGCGTAGATACGTGCCGTGGCCGCGAGGAGATCGTGCTCGGGCCCGTCGGCGGCTTCGGCAGGTGCCCACCGTGGCAATGTCCGCGTGTGTGTGCTGGGCCATGCCGCGGCGCCGCCTGCGTACATTGGCACGACGCCTCCGGCGACGCCCTGCGCAGCGATCGTATCGGCGGAGTGTCGAATCGCGGTGAGGTGCGATACCCAGTCGGTGGTCGTGCGTGCGACGTCGGGAGCGACCACGCCCGGGCCACCGTAGGCCTCCGTGAGGTCGGCCACGGGAAGCAACGCGAACGTGCGCCTGAGCGTATGGCGATGTGCCGTCGGCCGCTGGGGTGCGATCGCTTTCGGCAGCCGCGTCGGACCGGCGAGCACGCGGATGCGGCCCACAAGGGCGGGCCCGGTCGTGAGCGGGTTGGCGATGACGAGCAGGGGCTGACGGGTCGTGGGCCAGAACACAAAGCGGTGGGTCCCGAGTTTCGCAGGCCCATCAAGGACTGCCGAAGCCACGTCGAATCCACCAGCGTGGCGAACCATGACCGCGATCCCTCCGGCGTCCGCCTCGAGGACGCATGCGGCGACGGTCGCGCGCTGATCCGTCGGGTAGTCGATCTCCACGACGTGCGGCAGGCCCGGTCGCGCGGTGGCGATCACGATGCCTTCCCACGCCGGGCTCTTCGCCGAAGCCTGCGGGAGACGGAGCATTGTGCCGAGCGGATGCGGCGAGACCGTGGAGTGGCCGCTCGCGAGCAGCCCCCCGAGCCGGGGCACGAGCGATGAGACGTCAGGCAACGGCATAGTCGGCAGCGGCATCTCGGGCATGCGTGGCATCGGAAGCGAGGGCCTGGGAAAGCTCGGCAGTGGCACCGCCGGAAATGCGATGGCTGGCCGCGGCATCGCCTGTAAGCCTAGGGCTGGCAGGCGGCGGAGCCGTTCGTGGAGGCGTGGGCTGCCCGGGTCGAGGTCGTGAATGATCTTCCAGGGTTCTTCGACGGCCCGCGCTAGCGGCTCGCTGGCGATCGCGACTACCTGCACCTTCGTGCTCGCGAGTTGCCGGTTCCAACGCATGCCTCGGCGTTCGACCGCATCCAGGACGATATCGAAAGCCCCCTCGTCGGCCGGCAGGGTGAGCTCGCAATCGATTGGGGCAAACAGGGTGGGTACTTGGCCGGATGGTGTCGCCGTGTCCGGTGGCTGCGAGCCGGCCGCGAGCGTGAGGATGCGGGAGTCGAGGATTTTCTCTTCGCGGGCTGGAGTCAGCCGCACTCGCACCTCCACGTCGCCACCTCCCGGCTTCATGAGGAGGAGCGGCGCGATCGCAATTCGCACACGTTCGCCGGGCCGCCAGAGGCCGCCGGCGCTGGTCGCAGCGGATGCCACGGGATTGCTGAGTTGGACGCGCAACGCATCGCCCGGGGGCTGCTCGATCATGAGCCGATTGCCATCGCCATCGAGGGGCCGCTGCCAAGGGGCAGCGAGGATCTCGACCAAAGGCACCTCGAACGTCGCCGATGGCTTGCCCGTCGCGGCAGAACCGAAGGTGATTGCAAGCCGAGCCCGATGCCACTCGTGGATCGTGAGCTCGACTCCATCACTGGCCGTTGGCCGTGGCTGGCTCACGAGGATGCGGCCGTCCGTTTCGTGGACCGACGCCGCGGCATCCGGCTGGGTCGAGAGCATGCGCCATTGCCACTTCGGTGGAGCCCCTGCATCGCTGGCGAGAACCTCGATTCGTCCGCCCCATGTCTGGGGTGTACCGCCGCCCCAGCGAATGCGGATACTGACGGGCCGCGTCCCATCGGCGAAAGCCGCCGACGTCATTCCCAGCGCCTGGGTAGCGACCAGGACGATGGCGAGTCGGAGGAAGTGAATCGGTGCTGGCATGGGCACGTCGGGCCGCGTCGGGGGGGGCGGATGATAGCGGCCGCCAGCCCCCCCGGCAAAGCGTGTTTCCAAGGGCTTTTCCCCTGGAAAAACAGCGAGTCAGAGGCCATGCACCGATTCGCTCGAAAGCGAGGCTATCCAGGCCCGCGCAGGATCGCCTGTGGCGAGCGTAGCGAGCTCTTCGGCGACCGCCGGGCAACGGTCGGCCACATCACACAGCTCGAAGGCATCGTCGGGCTTCGCGAACAGGTGGCCAGGGTGGGCCGTCGGGCCCGCGTTGGTTGGCACCACAAGGTGCCATGCGGGTGTGGCCACCCCCGTGCCTGTGGCGGCTGTCGAGATGACGCGGTCGCGGTTGGGGCCGTGCCATCGATCGAGCAGGCCAGTGAGGCTTTGGCCGTGCTGGGGGTGCGCGGGGGCCGCGGGGTGCCGACCGAGCAGGTCAAGGAGTGTCGTACCAAGATCATCGGGCACAAGCAGGCCACCGTAGCGCTGCGCTGCCATGCGGCCGCGATGATCGACGAGGACGGCTGGCAGGTGGACAAGCTCACCGTACGGGGGGAGGGGGCCGCAGCCGATCCTGCCATGAAGTCCGAGGGGAAGGCCGCGCACGCCAGCGATCAGAATCGTCCACGCCCCACGCCGGGCTGCGATGGCATCGGCAAGCTGGCCGATGCAGTCATCGAGGAGTGAGAGTTGGCCGGCGAACACGTGCCGAATGCTCACGGCGAGATCGGGATCGGTTTCGGGGCCGATGGTGATGTCGGGCACGTTCGCGCCCGGTGGAGGCGGCGCGTCGTCTGGGTCCAGGTAGCGATCCCGGAGGTCCACTGGAGCGTCCCACGTGATGCCGAGGCTCGAGGCGTGGCACCAGACGAGGCGGTGCTTGCCTTGGGCAATGAGATCACTGGCAGCGGTGAAGAGTCTGCCGAGGCTCGTTTCGTTTTCCGTACGGGCCAGCTCGGTCGCGGCGACTGTCGGAACGTGGTGCACGTCGGCCGGCACCTGGGGTACGGCTGCAAGTGCCGCGTCGTCTGTGACGATCGCGACGGGCCAGCGATGGTCAGCAGCGGCGGCCATAACCGACCACGCCTCGAGTGACGATGGGATCGCGCCGGCGAACTGCCGAAGGGTTGCGAGCGGATCATCGCTCGTGGCGATCAGGCGGTCGAGCACGAGGCCGCGGCCGGCGAGCGCGTCGAGGTGGGGCATGGCCACCCAGGCACAGCCGTATGCCGACAGCATCCAGGCAGGCAGCCGGTCGATGGTGACGACGACGATGCCATCGGGGGGCGTATCCGCGTGAATCATGGCCGTCAGCTTGCCGCTCGAATGGGATCGCGACAAGCTGCCTCCCCATCGGCCGGTACCGTGTCAGCCTGGCGGCCAGCCGAGCTGGCGGCCGCCGAGGAGGTGGACATGGAGGTGATCCACCGACTGGCCACCGTCGCGACCACTGTTCACCACCAGCCGGTACCCGTCCGTGAGGCCGAGGCTGCGGGCCAGTTGCGTGGCGACGACGACGAGATGGCCGAGGAGGTCAGCATCCGCGGCCGTCGCTTCGGCGAGTGACGTAAGAAGCTTCTTCGGGATCACCAGCACGTGGACGGGCGCCTGAGGGGCGACGTCGTGAAACGCCAAGCATTGATCGTCGTCATGGACGATCTTCGCCGGCACCTCGCCACGGATGATCTTCCCGAAGATCGTGTCAGCCATCCGTCGCAGGCACCTCGGCCACTGCGTCGGTCTTGCGCCGCCGTCGCCGTGGGGGCTTGGGCGCCGCCCACTCTTTCGTGAGGGCCTCGAAGACCTCGGGCGTCTCGTAGCGAACGATCGTGCGGCCCTCGGGCATCGGTCCGATAAGCCCACGGAAGACCGGCGCGCCACGGAGGTCGAGGTCGGTCGAGCAGTCGTCGATGCCGATCGGGAGGTGGGTCTGGAGGATCTGCTCGGGGGAGTCGAAGTCGTGGATAACCAGTTCGCCGTCGGCGCCTCGGGTAACCAGCCGCCAAGTTTCTTTCGCCATTGATAAAATGCTCCGAGCGGGGTGACGGCCGGCCAAGGCATCGGAATCCCGCGATCCACAGGATCTATCGACAGCGGGGCGGGTGTCAGCGAGCTATGGCTGCGGCCCTCGGCGCCTCCGGCATCTTCCGACCAGCCGTCACAGGACGGGTTTTCGGTACGAGCGTTGTAGGAGGCCGCTGAAAGCTGGCCGATCTTGAGGGCGCAGGCGCCCGCTTCTAGAATCGTCCCCGGAGGGTAAGCGAATGGCTAGCGGTCTGACTCGAAATCAGATGCCGAGTAATCGGTTGCGGGTTCGACTCCCGTGCCCTCCGTT
>ENA-ORBV01002343-ORBV01002343.1-microbial-mat-metagenome-genome-assembly--contig:-NODE-2343-length-40108-cov-6.406885_pt1 | contig 40108 bp, 35 predicted proteins | sample MGYA00237777_ERZ505514 | MGnify/ENA primary metagenome ERZ505514 (study PRJEB26160, sample SAMN06269048) | microbial mat metagenome | isolation source: Oligotrophic lake microbial mat | place... | reverse complement strand
ATCCACGACGGGCTCGTGCGTCGGCGCGGATACGTCGGCGTCCACGCGGTCGTCATTGGCGGGCGGGTGCGCAGGGGCAGTCATGGTCGCATGAAAACAATGACGCGACGGCTCGATTGACAACTGCTGTTGCATGAGATCGTATAGATGTTCCCGCCAGAACTCCTGTCTCTCGAGGTTCCCATGTCGTCGTCCCGCGCCCGTTTGTTGTTGTTGGTGACGCTCGTCGCAATGCCTGCGTTGACCATGCGCGCCCAGGCGACGCCTCCCATTGATCGGCAGATCGCCGCAGCGGTATTTCCGCTTCCCAAGGAGATGCGCGACGGTGCCGGCGTACTCGGCTATCGCACTGCCGGCAACCTGGAATCGCTGCGCGCCGCGAAGAACGGGATGCTCTGCCTCGCCGACGATCCGGCCGAGAAGGGCTTTCATACCTCGTGTTATCACGAATCGATGGAGCCGTTCATGGCGCGCGGTCGCGAACTCCGCGCCGCTGGCACCACCGGCACGCAGGTGGACACCGTGCGCTTCGCCGAGGTGAAGTCGGGGAAGCTCAAGATGCCGACCGCGCCCGCCTCGTTGTATCAGATCTTCGCGCCGGAGAACGACTTCACTATCGCGTCGGGCACCGTGAGCAAAGGACGCTCGACGTTCGTGGTGTACATCCCGTTCGCGACGGCGCAAAGCACCGGTCTGTCCACCACGCCATCGTCCACGGGCCCGTGGTTGATGCTGCCCGGCACGCCCAAGGCGCACATCATGTTCACGATCGGCATGTAGGCCACTTGGCCAAGCCGGCAACACTCACCGTTCCCCGCGTCAACGCTGCGGTGGCGGCACTCAGCGCGGCGGATGCACGACTCGCTCTGGCCATCGAGAAAGTGGGACCGTGCACGCTGCGACCGCAGAAGGAAGGTTCGCACTTCGATCATCTCGCGCGCGCGATCGTCTTTCAACAGCTGTCGGGCTCGGCGGCCAATACGATCTATGGCCGCTTCATGACGCAGTGCGGCGACGGACAACCGCCAACGCCTGACACGATTCTTGCGCACGACGAACTGACCATGCGGGCCTGCGGACTGTCCAACGCGAAGATGCTGGCCATTCGCGATCTGGCGCGACATGTGGTGGATGGCCGATTGCCGCTCGAACGTGTCGAAGCAATGGACGACGAAGCGGTGATCGAGTCGCTGGTGCAGGTGCGCGGCGTGGGGCGATGGACGGCGCAGATGTTTCTGATGTTCCGTCTCTGGCGTCCCGACGTGCTGCCGGTACTCGACCTGGGCGTGCGCAAAGGCGCGCAGCGGATCTATCGCATGCGCACACTCCCCGAAGCTGAACGGTTGGAGAAGGTGGCGAAAGCGTGGCGACCGCACGCGACGGTGGCGAGTTGGTACTGCTGGCGGGTACTGGATCTGGAAGATGCGGCTGGGTGGTAGCTGCGAACCGCGTACTGCCGACGGCCGTGTGGTGAACCGAAGAGGTGTCAATGGCGTTGTATCAAGTATGAGCAATCAGCTGTTCCGAAAGTCGATTCGCGTGCCCGTTCCAGTCGAAACACTCTTCGCCTGGCACGAGCGTTCTGGCGCGTTCACGCGACTGTCGCCGCCGTGGGACAGGATCCGCATTCTGGAGCAACACGGTGGTATTCGCGATGGCGCGAAGGTGGCGCTCGAAGTACACGCAGGGCCGGTGCCCACCACTTGGCGATTGACCCATCGCGATTACATCCCCAACCAACAGTTTCGCGATGTGATGGAAAGCGGTCCCTTCGCGGAGTGGATACACACGCACTCCTTCGCGCCCGACGGACCCAACGCGAGCACGCTCGACGACGAGATCGCCTACGCGCTGCCCCTGGGCGCGCTCGGGCAGTCCGTCGCTGGTTGGTACGCCGAGTCCACGCTGAAGCGCGTTTTCGCGTACCGGCATGCGCTGCTGGCAGGCGATCTCGAGCGACACGGGATGTTCGCCGACCGGCCGCGTTTACGTGTCGCGATCACGGGTGCGAGTGGCATGATCGGCTCGCAACTGGCGGCGTTTCTTTCCACCGGCGGCCACGAGGTGCTGCGCATCGGGCGCGGCGAGGTGAAACCCGGTGTGGTCGACATCAACTGGGACCCGGACCGTGCCCGTCTCGACCCGCGAGCGCTGGACGGGGTGGACGCTGTCGTGCATCTGGCCGGCGCGCCGATCGCCGAACGGTGGACGACGGAGCATCGCCGAGCGATCAGGGACAGCCGGGTGGAAGGCACATCGCTGCTGGCGCACACACTGGCGCGCCTGAGCCGGAAGCCAGCCGTACTCATAAGCGGTTCTGCCATAGGTATTTACGGCAGTCGTGGCGACGAGATCCTGGACGAACGCAGCGCGCTCGGCGCCGGTTACCTGGCCGAAGTCGGGCGCGCCTGGGAGGGAGCGACCGAGCCTGCGGAAAAGGCCGGCATTCGTGTCGTACACATCCGAACCGGGATCGTGCAGGGTGCCGCAGGTGGCGCGCTCGGCAAGACGGCGCCGCTCTTTCGCTACGGGTTGGGGGCACGACTCGGCGACGGTACCCAGTGGGTGAGTCCGATTGCCCTCGACGATGAGATTGGTGCGATTCACTTCTGTCTCATGCGCCCGGACATTCGCGGGCCCGTAAACCTCGTCGCACCCGACGCGGTGACGAACGCGACGTACACGCGGGTGCTGGCCGACGTGATGTCGCGCCCCGGCTTTGCCGCTGCGCCGGCGTTCGTGCTGCGCGCGATGCTCGGGAGCGAGATGGCCAGCGAAACCGTGCTGGCCAGCCAACGAGTCGTGCCTGCCGTGTTACAGCAGGCTGGTTTTCCGTTCCGTTTGCCCGGGTTGGACGCGATGCTGCGATTCGAACTCGGGGCCTGACGCGTCAATACGGGACGGATGCTGACACCAAACGACGAAACGCAGCGTACTATACTGCAAACATATGAACGCCATTCTGCTGGAAAGCGTCCTTTTCATCGCACTGATTGCGGTGGTGGGCGCTTTTGTACTGTCGGCCCTCGGTTACACGCCCTTCGGAACGCGGCTCAAGCAAACCGCGAACCGTAAGCGCATCGAGAAGCAAGCCGACCTGACTTGCCCCGTCCACGGTTTGCAGCGCGAGATCGATCTCGTGCGCCTGCCGACGGGTGAAGCGTTGTGCCCTCATTGCTACCAGGAGGCCGTAGATGGCCACGTCGATTGATTCAACGCTCGAAGGACTTCGCAGTTCGATGCGCAACTCCATGGCCGGTGTGTCCGGTGGCGGCGGTTTGGAGGGTGGTGGAGGCCGCAGCGGATTGATCGGCAAGCTGGTCATCGCCGGCGCGGTATTGGTGGTGGGTCTGCTGTTCGCCAAGAACATGGTCGCCTATATCGAACCGGGTCACGTGGGCATCGTCATTCATCGCGGTGGGGGTGGCGTCGATCCGGCGCCGCTCGGCCCGGGGTTCCACATTCGCAACCCGTTGATGACGCAGATCAACGAATATCCGACGTTCATGCAGACGCTCGTGCTCACGCGCAGCAATATCGAAGGATCGATGGGGAACGACGAGATCAACGTGAACTCGGTGGAAGGCCAACCGTTGTCGCTCGATATCTCGATGTCGTTCGAGCTGCGCCCCGACAGGGTGCCCGCGTTGTACTCGACGTTCCGCACGGACATTCAGACCATTCAGCACGGGTTCATCAAGCAGGCCATTCGTCAGTCGCTGCAGGAAGTCGTGGGCAACGAGGAGATCGCCCAGATCCTTGGCCCGAAGAAGGCCGAAGTGGTGACGCGAACGCAGGCGCAGTTGCAGAAGCGTTTGGATCCGTACGGCATCGAAGTGAGGCAGTTCACGCTCAACGAATTCCGCGCGCCGAAGGCGGTGATGGACGCCATCTCGCTCAAGAACGTCATGCAGCAGCAGGCACTGACGGCGCAGAACGAATTGCAGAAGAACACCTTTCAGGCGCAGGGTGACAGCATCAAAGCCGCCGGTCGCGCGAAGGCGATTTTGACGGAAGCCGAGGCCCAGGCGAAGGCGAACGAGTTGTTGTCGCGTAGCATCACTGGGTCGTTGGTGCAGTACGAGATGGCGAAGCGCTGGAACGGTCAGATGCCGCAGGTGACCGGCGGCGCGATGCCGATGCTGCAGCTGCCTGGCTCGAAGCCCGAGTAAACGCATGCCATCAGTGTCGTTCGACACGTTGCCCAACGACGCACGTGTCTGGGTGTTTGGAGCGGCCGCGCCGATCAGAGGCTCGGCCGCCGAGCAGCTGATGACGGCAGTGGACACGCATCTCGCGCAGTGGCGTGCGCACGGCGTGCCGCTGGTGTGCGCACGCGACTGGCGCGACGATCGCTTTCTGGCCGTAGCCGTTGATGAAGCTGCAACCGGCGCGTCCGGCTGCTCCATCGACGGATTATTCCGGGTGCTCACGTCGATCGAAAGTGCGATCGGTACCAGTCTTGTTGGCGGCGCCACGGTCTTCTGGCGCGATGCACGCGGAGATGTGGTCGTAGGCGATCGACCAATATTTCGTACATTGGCTGCGGCTGGAGAGATCACCGCGGAGACTTGCGTGTTCGACACAACGGTGAATACCGCCGGCGACTGGCGAAGCGATTTCGAGCGGCCGGCGCGCGAGACCTGGCACTCGCACCTGATCAGGTAAAGAAAAGCAAACCGCAAACGGCAAAAACAAACCACAAAAACAAACAGCCAGATGCACACGGATTTTCGGGGATTCGAACAGAAGCGCACGGATCTGAGCGGAGCAGATCCGTGCGTTTCCTTTTTCAATCTGTTTCTATCCGTGGTAATCAGTTGCCTTTTGCTTTTTCAGTTGCAGCGCCGGAATTTCACGAAGGCCTACATCACCGATCCGCGCAGATCCAGCAGCGACTTCTTGAGCAGATCGACCTTCTTCGGATCGCAGGAACGATCGCCGTCGAGCTGCGCACTGAGCTTGTTCAGGGCATCGCTGCGCGCGGCACCCGCGGCCTTTTCGGCGCTCGAAATTTGTGAACGGATATCCGTGATGCGCGCGGCATTCACGCAGCCCTTGCGCTCCAGCTGATCGGTGTAGGCTTTGGCGAGCGCGAAGCTGGCCGGCCATTCGATCTTGGGCTGACCCTGGGCGTTGAGGTACGTCCACTTGACCGTCTTTGCGGCGTCGAGTTCGTTCTGCGTCACGTGCTCGCTCGGCAGCATTTCGGCCACGTCGAGACCACGCGCGATTTCCGACGAGACGATGGCACCGTTGTACCAGTATACCGACCACGAACCGCCGCTCTGCATGCGGGTGGAGTCGACGGGCCCACGATCGAACGAGGCGATCTCCTTCGGGTTCCTGGCGTCGGTCCAGTCGAACACCGAGATGCCGCCCTGATACCAGGCCTGCACCATGATGTCGCGACCGGGAATCGGGACGAGCGAACCATTGTGCGCCACGCAGTTTTCGTTCGCCGACTGGTACGCCGGCAGCTTGTAGTAGCTCTGGAACTTGAGCTTCTTGTTTTCGATGGTGAAGATCGCGTCGGCGCCCCACTCGGGCTTGTCGCCGGCGCGGCACTTGGGCGCGCCACCACCGCCCCACTCGTCGGAGAAGAGCAGCTTCGTGCCATCGTTGTTGAACGTGGCCGAATGCCAATAGGCGAAATTCGAGTCGGCGACGGCATCGAGACGGACCGGGTTGACCGGATCGCTGATATCGAGCAGCAGACCATGTCCTTCGCAGGCGCCACCGGCCAGACCAAGCGCCGGATAGACGGTGATGTCGTGGCACTGCGAACGATCGCTGACGGCGCCGGTGCCGGCACCCGGCGCGGGCGCCGCGGCGAACATGCGATTCACCACACCCTGCACCTGCGCTCGCGCCGTCGTCGTATCAGCCGCCGTTGGCGCGCCGGTGCCACCGCGCAGCTTCACGATGCTGTCGAGCAACGGACGCACCATCTGCGGCGGGACGACCATGTCCATCCCCGACTGTGGATTCCTGGCCACGAAGCCGCCGCGTGCCTTGGCATCGGCGAGCTGCTTGACGGCCGCTTCCTTGTCGGCGTCGGAGAGTCCGTGACGAGGATTCTCCTTCAGGCCGGCAAAGATGTTGGCCTTGCCCACCACGGCGGCCTTGCTCGGATCGGCCAAGGGAACTTTGATGATTTCGATGCGGAGGCGCGAGGAGTTCGGATCGTCGGCGGTGAGATTGCCCGCGCAGCCGGCGAGTTCTTCGGCCGGGCGGATGCCCGCTGAGCCGGAAACGTAGATGTAGATGTTGTCCCGGTCCTTCGGATCCTCGAGCACCGTGTGCGTATGCGAACCGCGGCAGGTCTGCACGTTGCTGACCAGCTTCGGATTCTTGATGTCGGTGATATCGAAGATGCGGACGCCACGCATGCGCTGCTTGCTCACCTGCTCCGGCACGCCGCCCGACATGCAATCCACGCGACCGTTGTTGGCCTCGACGGACATGAACATCAGATTCTTGTACACCGACACGTCATTCTGCGAGGCCGGGCAGACGTACGACGTGACCAGCACCGGCTTGTTCGGGTTGCTGATATCCCAGATCACCGGGCCGTTGTAGTTGCCCTGAATGGCGTAGTTGCCGGTGAAGGCGAGGTCGGAGTTGGTGATCCCCCGGAAACCCTGCGGCGATGCGGCGGTGGCGGTGAGCTTCATGTTCGACGATGCTTCGCCGGCGTCGAAGAGCCCCGCCTTCAGGTTGACCCGAGGGTCGGTGGCCGGATTCGGCGCGGGCGTGGTGTTGGGCTTGGCGCGGGAGCAGGCGGCCAGCGCCACGAGCGCGGCGACGGCCGCAGCGTAGCTGGCGATGTGGCGCGCGCCGCGATGACGCGGTGGAGTCGGGGACATGACGGGTTCTCTGGGTTGGCAAATGTGGAACGACACGAACTGGGGCCTCAGTTCGCGGGTGGTACAAATCCCATCTCGAGCAGCATGGTCATCATGCGCCGGATCTCGGTGGACTGATCCACTTCGACATCCGCCGCGAACTTGAAGATCGTTTCGTCCTGCCCGGCGCCTCGCGCCTCGAACAGCGTGCGCACCATCGACACCGCGCCACGATGATGCTGGATCATGTAGGTGAGCAACAGCCGGTCAAACTCGGGGCCGCGCGCGACCGCGAGCTCCTTCATCTGCGCGTCGGTCAGCATCCCCGGCATGGCCGGCATGCCCCCCATCCCCCCCATGGCCGACATGTCGTGTCCAGCCATCGCGGGCATAACATGTCCCGCATGCCCGGTCGTCACCTGGCCGGTCGAATCGACCTTGGGCGGCGTCTGGTTCCGGTCCATGAGCCACGTCTGCATGAGCGTGATCTCGTCGGTCTGGGCATTGATGATGCGCGCCGTCAGTCGCTGCACGGAGGCGCTGGCCTGATGCGAGGGCGCCAGGCGCGACATGGTGATGGCCTGCGCGTGGTGATGGATCATCCCCGACATGAAGTCGATATCGGCCTGCGTGTACGGCAGGCGCGCGCTATCGGCGCGAGCGCGGGCGATGGCGGCCGCCGGTCCCATGGCGAACTCGGGGCCGACGGACCTGGCGCCGGCGCTGGCGCAGGCGCCCAAGGCGCCCAAGGCGAGGATGGAGACGAGCAGGGTCGCCCGATGAAGCGCGGGCAGCGGCAGGGCAGATCGAGTGATGGACATTCGCAGGGGAAGGTTCGCGCGATTTGACAGCTGCGGGGCCTGAAGGGTTCGCGGGAAATCTACGGGAACGGCAGCGCAAGCGCGGCGTGTCGCCGGCGGGAATCTCAGTCGCGAAACCGCACGGCTGTCCGACGCTCGCGATTCACTGTGAGCTGCAACACGTCGGGCGGCGCGGGCGAGTGCATCCAATTCTCCCCGCAGTTCAACGCGCCCACGGTAAACGGGTCAAAAGCGTGCGTTCGCAATCCGTGCCCATCGCTGGGCGCCCGGCCTCGATCTGTACCGCCTGATCGAGATCGTGGGCAGGGAGGAAGCGATCGGAGCCGAACTCGGCCTTGGTGCGCCATCTCCATTCGCGGTCCCTACCGGAGCCACGAATCCAGATGCTCCGCCACGAACGCGTCGTCATGCAGTTCCGGATGACGCAGATGCAATTGCCCGATCGCATCGGCTTGTCCCGGTGACAGCTGCTCGTGCGTGTCGAACGTCCACGTTCCACGCACCAGCCCTTGCCGACGCAGGACTTCGAGAATGCCGGGAAGACAGCCGGCGTACCCGTTCGCGGCATCGAAGATCGCCGCGTTCGCCATCGTCAGCGCCGCGCCACGCGACAGCCACTCGCTGGGCAAGGCATCGGCGCCCGACGAATGCCAGGCGCGAATCTCGTCGAGCAATTGGACCGCGGCGCGCGTCCACACCGCCCATTGTCCAAGCAACCCGCCCACGAAGTGTCGGGAACCAGCGCGACCACCGGTCACCACCGGAATTCGCGTCACCAGATCGCTCACAATGGCATCATCGTTCCCCGTATACAGCGCGATGTCATCACGACCCGCATCGGCGATGGCGCGCACGACATCCAGTGTGGCATAGCGATCGAACGGCGCGACCTTGATCGCCACGACATTCGCGATCTCGGCGAACTCCCGCCAGAACGCATATGACAGACGTCGTCCGCCAACCGCGGGTTGCAGATAGAACCCGAAGAGCGGAATCGTTTCCGCGACGTGGCGACAGTGGGCGAGGATGGCGCGGTCGTCGGCATCGCGCCACGCGCCCAGTGACAGCAGCCCGCAGTGATAGCCGACGGTGAGCGCGATGTGCGCTTCCTTGACGGCGTTCGCGGTGTCACCCACCAGGCCGGCCACGCGCACGAAGCCGCGTGGCGCGAACATGGTGGCGTCGTTCGTGCCTGCCGTCGCCCGTACGCGCGTGTCGCGCGCCAAGGCGTCGGTGGCGGTTTCCGCCGCCAGCTCGAGCACCGGCTTGTACAACCCGATCCTGGTGTCGTGAATGGGAAAGCCGGTGGTGTGCACGCCAACGGCCATGCCGCCCGCGCCGGCCGCCACGTAGTAGCGCGTGAGCGCGCGCTGATGCTGCTCGTCGATCGTGCGATGCGGCGTGAGCGCCAGCGGATGGGCAGGGATGACATGACCACGCGCGAGATGCCGACGCACGTTGAACGTGTCGTGCTCAGTACGTGCCATCGCGCTTCTCGAAGCTGGTCGGCTTGTTGAGCAATCGTCCGCCCTGACGGATCCACTGCACCGTCCACGCACACAACGTGTCGAGTGGCAACGACGTGAACGGCAGCCGCCGCTCCAATCGGGACGTGTTTGCCAGCAGTGCGTCGTCACCCTCCGTGCCTTCGAACACCGGCGTCATGCCGGCCAGGCGTCCGATGCGTTCGGCAATCTCGCGCACTGGTACGATCGGACCGGTGACGTTGAGCACCGACGCGGGCTGACTGGCGCACGTCAGCGCGCGCAGCGCCAATCGGTTCGCATCGCCCTGCCAGATCACGTTCACAGCGCCCACGGCGAGCGAGACGGGCACGCCTGACAGCATCTTGTAAGCGATATCGGTGACCACGCCGTAGCGCAGATCGCACGCATAGAACAGGCGATACAAGAGGAGTGCCGAGTGCGTGCGCGCCGTGATGGATTGAAAGACGCGCTCGCGCCCGATGCAGGACGCCGCATATTCACCATCCGGTATCAGCGCATCGTGCTCTCCCGATCCGCCATGCGCGACCGGCGTCCGTCCGTACACGTTCCCCGTCGAAAAGCAGACGATCCGCGATCCGCGGTAGCGTTCGGCGGCATGCACCGACGCGACGACGTTCTGTGTCCACGTACCGATCGGATCACCAGTGGTGCCGAACTTCTGTCCGGCCATCCACAGCACGTTCGGCGCGTCGGGCAACGGCGCCACCTCCCGCGGGTCGTCGAGATTCGCGCGGACCACGTCGACGCCATGCGCGTCAAGTTCGTGCGCGACTGCCGCGCTGCTGAAGCGGGAAACAGCAATCACCCGTCGGCGCGGCGCGCCCGCGGGCGACGTCGGACTGTCATCGAGAGCGAGTCGCGCCATGCGCGCCACCGTCGGCCCCATCTTGCCACCCGCGCCCAGAATCAGGATGTCGCCCTCGAGCGACGCAAGCGCGGCGACCGTCTCCTCGTCGGGCGCCGACAGCAGCGCCTCGAGCGAGGGTTCGTCAGGCGGGCAGCTGCTCAGTGCAGGCGACGGCATCGATGCGAAGTCCCAGTTCCGCCGCCAGCGCACGACGTCCTTCCTCGATGCGTTCACGCGTGCGCTGCTTGAGCGACGGCAGATCGGCGAGCGTGAGATTCGCCGTCTCGATGGGCTCGAGCGCCTGTGCAATCGCGCGCGCGCGCTGGAACTGAAACGAGCCCTTGGCCATCGCGTTGCGTGTACCGGCAACGGCGATCGGCAGAATCGGCGCGCCGCACTCGATGGCCAGACGGAACGCGCCGTCCTTGAAGGGCAGCATCTCCCAATCGCGCGAACGCGTGCCTTCGGGAAAGATCATGATCGACACTTTCTTGGCGAGACGATCCCGACACTGCTGGATGGCGTCCACCGCCGATTCACGCTTGCCGCGAATGAGCTTGATGTCGCCGGCCATCTGCATCATCCACCCCATGCAGGGGATCTTGAACAGCGTGTGCTTGCTCAGCCACTTCATCTCCCACGGAAAACAGCTGATGAGAAAGATGTCGGCGTACGACTCGTGATTGGCGACGACCACGTACGGCCGACGCGGATCGGCGAGTGTGCCGCGCACGCGAAAGCGCCACAGTCCGTTCAACCGCATCGCCGTGACTCCAACCAACCGGAACGCCCGCCCGGCGGCGTAACGTCCGGGATCGAACGGTGCTGTGAACGCGAAGACCAGCGCGACGATCGGCGTGCCGATGATGACCACCAGCACCGTCTCCGCCCACGCCCACGCGCTGATCAGCCAGCGCATCAGCCGATGGTGGGCTTGGCGTCCGTCGCCGCCGCTGCGTTCTGCTCAGCGTCATAGGCGAGGCGCGCGGCATCCGCGCCGACAAAGCCGATCCGAGAGTGCGTACCGTCGCAAAACGGCTTCACGGCGGAGGCGCCGCAACGGCAGAGGGACATGGGCTTGCCCTCGGCGGAACGCGGCGGGATGACGTTGCCCTCGTGGTCAACGAGTTTCACCATCGACACCTGGTCGGCGGCGATGACAAGGGGGCCATTATTGCGAATCGTGATCGTGACGGTCATGAGCGGTGACTTGGGGCAGTGGGGTGACCGCGATGCCCTGCGGCTCGTTGGCGTGGCGCTTGAGGCGCGCGATCATGGCGGCAAGGCCAGTCTCGCGGGCGCCAAGTCCAATGTCCTGCATCAGGGTGCGAACGAAATCGGGCGGGAGCGCCAGCGTCGTCGTCGGCGGCTCGTCGTTGATCGCTGCAAAGGTAATGGCCAACACGGCGGCTATCGTAGGCGACTGCCTGGCATCGACATCTGCATAGAAATGCAGCGTACCGTCCACGTTACGCTCCGGAAAGAGATCCACCCGTGTCTGGCACTCGGGCACCGTGAAGGCACTACGATCGAGCGCAGCGAGGCGCGGCGGAAGCGGTTCGAGCTTCCTGGACCAGGCCAACAGTGCCTGCATCTTCTCCTCGCGGCCGAGGATCCGGAACTGGCGGAGCACCTTGGCCAGCGACGGCGGAAGCTCGGGCGACGACTCCACAGACGTTTCAGACGGGTTCTCGGCCATGCGCGAAGTGAATCGGAGAGCACCCAGCGGGTCAACCCGGCGGGCGACTGCTGGCCTCGCATGGGTGTCTCCCCGATTGACGCACCGGAGTCCGTTCGGGAGGTTTCATCAACTCAACCCCCCTCGATGACGAGCGTGACACCGTGCCTGCCGGTCTGAACGTCCGTGTGAGAGCCGTGAGCGCTCTCCGACAAACGGTGATCCCCCTTGCGTCGCTGTCGCTGCTGCTGGCCGCGGCCGGCTGCGGGACGCCTGCCACGTTGGATACCGCGGTAGGCACACTCGAAATGGTCGAGCTCGATCTCGGACCGCTGCAACCGGCGCGGGCGCTGCGCATGCTCGTGCAGGAAGGGGATGCGGTGAAGGCCGGGGATACGCTGGCCGTTTTCGCGATTCCGACGCTGGCGGCCAACGAAGCGCAGGCCGATGCGCGCTTGGCGGCGGCGCGACAGTCGGAGGCCGAACTCACCCGCGGGGCGCGGGCGCAGGAGCTGGCGCGGGCGGAGTCGGAGTTGCAGGTGGCCGAGGCGGACGCAGCGAAGGCGGCGGCCGATCTCAAGCGGCTGGAACCGCTGGCGGCGCGCGGCGACATCAGCCGCGCGTCGCTCGACGCGGCGTCGGCCGCAGCGCGGGGAACGTCGGCGCGGCGCGATGCGGCCAGATCGTCGCTGGCGCTGCTGCGCGAGGGCTCGCGTGCGGAGCGGCGGGGCGTGGCGGCGGCAGATGTGCAGAGCGCCGTGGCGGCGGGCGCTGCGATCCGGGCCACGGCCCACGATCTCGTGCTCTTCGCGCCGACTGATGGCGTGGTGCTCAGTCGCAATGCGGAACCGGGTGAAGTGCTGGTTGCCGGTCAGAGTGCCGTGACACTCGGTCAGCCATCGCGGCCGTGGGCGCGCATCTACGTGTCGCAGTTCGTGCTGCCAACGCTTACGGTGGGTGACACGCTGACGGCGATGCTCGATCGCGACAGCACAGTGTATCGCGGACGTGTGGCGTCGATCGCGAGCAGGGCCGAGTTCACGCCGCGGGTGGCGCTCACCGATGAGGAGCGCGAAGACCTGCTGTTCGGGGTGAAGATCGAGTTCGCCGATCCGAGCGCGCGACTCAAGGCCGGGTTGCCGATCACCGTGCAGCTGCCGCGCGCGGTCAAGTGAGCGACAATCGTGCGGCACCGGTCGTCAGAACGTCCGCGTTACGAAAGGTTTTTGGTACGCTGGTGGCCGTGGACGGGCTCGATCTTGTGATCGAGCGCGGCGAGGTATTCGGCCTGCTCGGCCCCAACGGATCGGGGAAGACGACGTGCATCCGCATGTTGTGCGGACTCGTCCAGCCGACGAGTGGATCGGCCACGGTGGCAGGATTCGATGTCCACACGCAGACCGAACAGGTGCGTCGACGCATCGGGTACATGTCGCAACGCTACGGACTGTATGACGAACTCACCGTCGCGGAGAATCTGCGCTTCTACTCGGCGGTGTACGGATTGATCGGAGACGAACGCGAGGCGCGACTGGCGGAGCATGTGGCCGATCTTGGCTTGGGTACGCGACTCAATCAGATGGCGGGCACGTTGAGTGGCGGATGGAAACAGCGACTCGCGTTGGCGTGTGCGACGGCGCATCGGCCGGATCTCGTCTTTCTCGATGAACCGACGGCGGGCGTCGATCCTGCGGCGCGTCGCACCTTCTGGGAAACGATCTACGATCTTGCCCGGCGCGGCACGACCATTCTGGTGACGACGCACTACATGGACGAAGCTGAACGGTGTCAGCGACTTGCGTTTCTGTCGCGCGGGCATCTGATCGCGCTCGGTACACCCTCCGCCGTGGTGCAGCAGTTTGGCGCGACGAGTGTGGAGGATGTGTTTGTGCAACTGCAGGAGAAGGATGAACGGGAGACGGCGGCCGCGAATGTCGCGAACGGCGCAAATCGTCCCGACACGACGGCGAAATCCGGCAAGCGCGCATCATGAGTGTTACGATGCGGGTGCGTGCGTGGACCGGGTGGCCGATGCTCTGGAAGGAGTTCATCTCGCTGCGGCGGGATCGACTCACGTTTGCGCTGATGACCGCATTGCCGGCGATCCAGCTGGTGTTGTTCGGCTACGCGATTCAGACCGATGTGCGGAAGTTGCCTACTGTGGTGCTCGACGAATCGCGCTCGTCGGAGAGTCGCGCACTGGTGCAGGTGCTGGCCAACACCGACAACTTCCGCATCGTCGCGTCGGTGCCCGATCGTGCGCAGGCGAAGCGATGGATCGAGCGCGGTGCGGCGCGCGTGGCATTGGTGATTCCGCCGGAGTATCAGCGTGAGATCAAGCGCGGCAACACCGGGCGCGCACAACTGCTCATCGATGCCGCCGACCCGCAGTCGTCGGGTGCCGCACTGTCGGGCGCGCAACTTGCCGCGCAGGCGCGTGGTGCACAGTTGCTGGCGACTCGACTGTCGCTCGCACCGCCTGTCGAGATCCGCGTGCGGCCATGGTACAACCCGGCGCAACGCAGCGCGACGTTCATCGTGCCCGGTATCGTGGGCATCCTGCTCACCATCACGATGACGCTGATCACGAGTACCGCCATCGTGCGTGAACGCGAACGCGGCACGCTCGAACAGCTCATCGTCACACCGATCGGCAAGACGAGTCTGATGATCGGGAAACTCGTGCCGTTCCTGCTCGTGGGTTACGTGCAGATGTCGGTGGTGCTTGCACTGGGCCGAGTGTTCTTTCACATCCCGATCGAAGGCAGTCTGTTGCTGCTGTATGCGCTGGCACTCGTCTTCATCGTGGCGAGTCTTGGTGTCGGGCTGCTCATCTCGACCGTGGCGCGGAACCAGGTGCAGTCGATGCAGCTGAGCTTCTTCTTCATGCTGCCGAACATCCTGCTCTCGGGATACATCTTTCCGCGCGCCGCGATGCCCGAGCCGGCGCAGTGGTTGGGTGCGCTACTGCCACTCACCTGGTTTCTCGAGATCCTGCGCGGTGTGCTGCTGAAAGGGGTCGGGATCTCTGAACTGTGGCAGGAGCTGGCAGTGCTGACAGTGTTTGCGGTGCTGTTGCTGGCGGTGAGTGTGCGACGGTTCAGCAAGACACTCGACTCACGGGACAGCGAACGGCGAGCCGCGTCGAGAACGGCAACAGCGGTGGGAGAAGGGCGGGAGGGAATGGGAGAGAATGCGAGAGGGGCGTGTGCAAGTTTTGACGGATGGAGCGTCTCCCGGAAGCGAGGCGAAGTGGGCGTGTCGGTGTAAGTGAGCGAAGGTCGCGCTGCTGGGCGGCGTCGCACAGCTCCGACGGGCACGCCGCCTTGGCGTTGCGCTGTATTCATATCTGCACCTTTCACCGAGTCGCGCATGATTCGCTATCGTCGTCTGCCGGTTGTGCTGGTCGCTGTCGTGCTCGCGTTGGCGTGTGGTGACAATGCATCCATGCGGCAGCAGCGCTCCGCGCCCGGTGCGTCGGCCCCGATGGACGCAGCGGTCTCGCGCGAGATGGCGCCGCCGCCGTCTGAGAGTGTGGCGGGTGGTAGCGCAGCCAAACTGTATGCGAGCGTTCCGGAGGTACAGCTCACGTCCGCGCCGATGCAGCCCTCGGCTTCGCCGGGAATGATCATTCGCAATGGCAGCGCGTCGATACAGGTGGACTCGCTGGAGCTGGGCATCGCGGCGGTGCAGAAGATGGCCACGACCTTCGGCGGCTACCTTGGCAACACGTCGCTCTCTGCGGGTGAGAATCAGGTGCGCAGCGCCACAATCGAATTGAAGATCCCGTCGGCGCGCTTCGATGCGGCGCTGGCCGGGCTCGAACCCATCGGCACCGTCGAGTCGGTCTCGTCCACCGCGGAAGATGTCGGCGAGGAGTTTGTGGACATCACTGCCCGTGTGGCCAACGCGAAGCGCCTCGAAGAGCGATTGATCTCGCTGCTGGCGACACGGGCCGGCAAGCTGGAAGAGGTGCTGGCGGTGGAGCGCGAACTTGCCCGCGTGCGCGAGGAGATCGAGCGCTACGAAGGGCGCATCCGCTTTCTCAAGACCCGCGTCGCCACGAGCACGCTGGCGGTGACGGTGCACGAGAAGGCGCCACTCGTCAGCGTGTCACCGGGCGAGAACGTCATTGTCGAAGCGTTCAAGAATGCGTGGCGCAACTTCGTGCGGTTCATCGCGGCGCTGATCGCATCGCTCGGGGTGCTGATTCCGCTGGCAGCGGTGGGGATCGTTGCCTGGATCGGATGGCGGAGGATCAGGCGTTCGGGCAAGCTGTAGGTACGGCAACCACTGAGTTTCGGGCTTCGGGTTCGGGTGGTGGGCTTCGAGTGGGCCAAGCCGGTGGCGGACCCTCTTCAACTCCATACTCCAACTTCGAATTGCTCACTGGGTAGTTGAATCGCGCTCAGTACGCATACCCGAAGATGATTCCCATCTCGTCGACACTGGTGAGCCCGAACGTCACCGTTTTCGACGTGACGTTGTTGTACGTGATCACCGACACGAGTGCATCACCGCGTTCGAGCACGATCGGCGTGGTGAGATTGGTGAAGGCGGGATGTTCCCAATCAGTGTTCGTGTAGACGACGGACTCCACGCCATTGGCGCGTCGCACGCGGATCTCGAAGCGTTCGCCGAGCGAGTGCATGTGCGAGCTGAGCGCGAGTACCGTGGTGCGCACGTTCGTGGGAAACACTTTTGTCAGAGTGGTTCGTATGCCGGCGGGCAGCACAATGTCGTTATTGCCGAGATTCAGGGTTCGCGCAATCGTCTGCACCTGAGCGCGGTCGGTCGTGTAGAGATTGGCGAAGGCTTCGCCCGGCAGTTCAACGGGAGAACGATTCACGTAGTGCACGTTCAAATCGAGCGCCGCATTCGGCGCCAACCGCAGCGCGACGCCCGGCGGGAAGCGGTAGTCGAATTCGGGGGTCATCGCGCCGCCAAAGAAGACGTGACAGGCCATGGGCAGCAGGTTGATGATATTCAGCGAGCCATCGCGATTTCGGATATCGCGTACCGAGTTTGGCACCGGGCGGGTGTTGCACGGGAACGCCGTGTTCGATTCGTCGAAGGTGTGCAGCAGCAGGTGATGGCTGCCCGGTCGCATGCGGGACTCGATGCGCGTGACCAGCAGCTCCGATGGATTGCCGAGCTGCCGATACACGAACAGTTCGCGCTCGACGCCCGGCACGACGGCAAAACTGTCGACCTTGAGCTGCAGCCCGTTCTGCGCCGGTGGCGAGAGCGCGAGGAACGAGGCGGCTTGCACCCGGTTATCGCGCAGCACGAGTGTGTCGGCCACATGTCCGCCGCGCGGGGCGCCGGCCTCGATCCATCGACGCACGTACTCCAACTGTCCGGCCGTGACGCCCTGCGTGGTGCCCATCGGCATCAGGTTGCCGTAGTCGCGGCTGTGGTGTCCCGGTATCCACGCCAGCTTGTGATACAGCAGCGAACTGTCAGCGCGGAACGGCTTGACCCGCGTCACGTTGTCCGCCTTGGCGATCTGTTGCAGCGACGGCACGCCCACCAGCTGTTGATACGACGAGTCCGCCGACAGCACCAGACGTGATTGTCTGGCGGTCCCACTGCCGGCCGCGTGGCAGGCGGCGCATGACGGATCGAAAATCTCGCGCTGAATGCGCGCGAACGACCCGTCGATGGCCGCCAATGGCGGCGTCACGTTGGAGTTTGCCGGCGCTCCATCGGAGCAGCCGAACAGGGACGCCATCGCCGCCGCGGCCATGAGCCGGGACAGCCGGATCTCGCGTACGGTCGCACAAGGCAGAACGGTCGGAGACGATGCGGGCACAAGACAACCGGGCAGAGGAAGAAGGCGAGGACCCCCAAACATGGACGACAGCGTGGAGGACATGCTAGCCGCGTCGATGCGAAAGCCACCCGGCTTCGGGTACGTCAACTACCAGGGTTCGCGGTTCGGGTGCGTCAACCACCAAGTTTCGGGGTTCGGGTTCGTCAACCACCAAGTGTCGGGCTTCGGGTTCGGGTTTTGAGCTTTGAGTGCGTGGAGGCGGCCGCGGTGACCCAAAGCCCGCAACCCCAACCCACCACCCGACACTCGGCGGTTGCCGTGTACCGGCCGAACCATCGCCCGCCTCACGGCGTATAACTCTCGCATCCCCTCGTCCGCCTTCAACGCCGCGCCTCGATGCTGATCAAACGTCCCGCCGATATCCCGTCCTCCGAAATCACCCCGGAGTCCGTTTACCTGAATCGTCGGGCCTTCATGGGCGCGGCCGGCACCCTCGCCCTTGGTGCCGCGCTCACCCCGGCCGCCTTGCAGGCGCTCCAGGCCACCGGCACCGGTCAGCAGCTCAAGGTCACCGACGAGGATGACGCCACCAGCTACAACAACTTCTACGAGTTTGGCACCGGCAAGGACGAGCCCAAAGAGCAGGCCGAGAACTTCCGCACCAAGCCGTGGTCGGTGGCGGTGGCAGGGCTGGTGAAGACCCCCAGGACCTTCGCGCTCGAGGATCTCCTCAAGGGTCTTGCGTCGCAGGACCGCATCTATCGTCACCGCTGCGTGGAAGCGTGGTCGATGGTGATTCCGTGGCAAGGGGTACAGCTCAAGGACATCGTCAACAAGTGCGAGCCGCTGCCCAGCGCCAGGTTCGTCGAGTTCACGACGCTGCTCGATCCGACCCGCATGCCGGGCCAGAAGCGCGACGTGCTGCCGTGGCCGTACAAGGAGGCGATCCGACTCGACGAGGCGATGCACCCGCTCTCGCTGCTGGTGACCGGCATGTACGGCAAGACCGTCCCCAACCAGAATGGCGCGCCGCTTCGGCTCATCGTGCCGTGGAAGTACGGCTTCAAGGGTGCCAAGTCGATCGTCAGGATCCGCTTCACCGACAGGCAGCCGAACACGACCTGGAATGACGTGCGGGCCAGCGAATACGGCTTTTACGCGAACGTGAATCCCACCGTCGATCACCCGCGGTGGACTCAGGCCAAGGAGCGGCCGATCGGCCAGTTCCTCAAGCGGCCGACGCTGATGTTCAACGGCTACGCCGATCAGGTGGTGTCGATGTACGCCGGAATGGACCTGAGGAAGCTGTATTGAGCTGGGCCACTCTGGACGCGCGACTGCAACCGATGCTGTCGCGCGTCGAACCGCGCGTCCGTCGGTGGCTCCATCGCGTTTTATGGCTGGTCGTCACCGTTCCAGTGCTGGGCCTCGCGGCCGAAGGGCTGACCGGTGGACTGGGCGCGAACCCGATCGAGAAACTGGAAATCGAGACGGGTGAGTGGGCGCTTCGGCTCCTCGCCGCCTGCCTGGCCATTTCGCCGTTGATGAAAATCACCCGGTGGGGCTGGCTTGTGGCCGAGCGCCGATTCCTCGGATTGGCCGCCTTCTTCTGGGCCCTCGGCCACTTGAGCATTTACCTCGGGCTCGACATGCTCTTCGACGTGCGTGACATCGTCGAGGACGTGCTCAAGCACCTGTACATCACTGCGGGGATGCTGGCGTTCCTGCTCATGGTGCCGTTGGCGATTACCTCGACCAAGGGGTGGATCAAGCGATTGGGTGGCAGAAAATGGAATGCGCTGCATCGTCTGGTGTACGTGGCCGCCATTGCCGGCTGCGTGCACTTCCTCTGGGGAGTCAAGAAAGACATCGAAGAGCCGATCCTGTACTCATCGGTCTTCGTTGTGCTCTTCGCCGTGCGACTGTGGTGGAGACGTGGCGCGACCGGACGGCGGGCGACGGCTCGCACCGCATGAGACGCGTCACGCGCTGATCGCTCCTTCTTCCCGGTAACATGCTCACTCCCGCCGACGAGAGTTTCCGTCGTTCGGGCCACCTTCCGACGATCCGCGCCGGGAATGCCGCCATAGGTGTTCCGGTGGTGCCATTGCATCGACTCCTTCGCACCCGCGATCGGATCGTGCTGGCCGGATTGCTCGGATACGCGGCCCTGATGGCGACCTGGTTCGCCTCCGGCGCAAGCACTGGGACCATGGCTGCCGTACGGCTGCTGGCCGCGCAAGCGCTGACGGTGTTTGCGGGCGCGCTGGCCCTTCACGCGTCGCGCTCGCGCTCGTTGGATCATGGCGCACGCCGTTTCTGGTTCGCCATCGGCCTCGGGCAAGGCGCGACGCTGGTGCTGGCGTTCTACACGCATCTCGGCGTGGGCCACGACGGCTTGTTGCGGCAGATCGCACCGTTGCTCTTGCACGGCGTGCTGCTCTACGGCCTGCTCCAGCTTCCCAGCGCGCCGCGCACCGGTCTCGATCGCGTCAAGCTGCTGCTCGACTGCACCACCGTCATTGTGGGCGGCGTGCTGGTGCTCTGGTTCGACCTCTCCGCCATTCCGGCGATCGCACCACGCGCACCGTCGCTGGCGTTCGTCATGGCGCACCTGAACGCAGTCGCCGATCTGGTGCTGATTCTGGTGGCCTCGCTGGTGTGGCGACGCACGGCGCTGCAGCATCGCGCCAATGTGCTGGTCATTCTCGCGCTCGCGTTGCTGGTTGATTTCCTCGCGAACGTCGGCGCCGTCGTCGAACTGACGCGCGGCGCCCCGTTGCACGATTGGACCGCGCTCACCACCCCCATCAGCACCGCGCTCGTCGCGGCAGCCGCCTGGGTGAAGTACGTGACGATGTCGGAGCGGCAGATCCGACCGGGTGCCTTGACGACGCAGGTTGCCGCCAGCACCAGTCTCATCCCATACGCAGCGGTCCTGCCGGGATTCGGATTGCTGCTCAAGGCGGCGTACGAACAGGGTACCCAGCCCCTGATCGGGCTGGCCGTCGGCTCGGTGATCCTGGCCGCGCTGGCCTTCGCGCGACAGGTCGCTGCCACACGCGAGACGGTGCGTGTACTCACGGAATCCACCGCGCGCATCAGCGAAGAGCGATTCAGCGCGCTCGTGCAGCATTCGAGCGACGTCATCACCATCGTCGATCCCGACGGCACGATCCGCTACGCCAGTCCGTCGATGGCCTCGGTGCTCGGGCACGATCCAGCCAAACTCGCGAACACCTCGCTGGTCGCCCTCCTGCACCCGGAAGATGCGCCCGGCGCGTTGCAGTTTCTCGCCGAACTCGCGCGCAACTCGCGGTCACGCACCGGACCGCGCGGCTCCACGGGCACGCTCAAGCGCGAATGGCGCCTGGCACACGCCAACGGTGATTGGATGACGGTGGACAACGTGGGCACGAATCTGCTCAATGAAGCCGTCATCAATGGACTCGTGCTCAACACACGCGATGTCACTGAACAGAGCGTGATCAAGGCGCAGTACGTGCATCAGGCGTTTCACGATCCGCTCACCGATCTCGCCAACCGCTCGCTCTTTTTGTATCAGGTGGGGCATGCACTCGCGCGCGCCGTGCGGCTGGGCGAGCCGGTGACAGTGCTCTTCCTCGATCTCGACAACTTCAAGACGGTGAACGATTCGCTGGGCCATGCGGCGGGCGATCGCTTGCTGGTGGACGCGGCGCATAGACTCGCCTCGTGCGTGCGCGAAAGCGATCTGATTGCGCGACTGGGTGGGGACGAGTTTGCCGTACTGGTGGAAGACGCCGATCAGCTGTCGGATGTGCTGCACATCGCCGAACGCATCGCATCGGCGTTGAGCAAGCCGTTCATGCTGGGTGGCAAGGAAGTCTTCGTGAGCGCCAGTATCGGCATTGCGCGCACGAGCGAAGGCGAGACGTCGGATGAGCTGGTGCGAAACGCCGACGTCGCGATGTACGTGGCGAAATCGCGCGGCAAAGGGCAGTACGTCTTTTTCGAGCCGCAGATGCACACGGCCGCGCTGGAACGTCTCGTTGTCGAAGCCGATCTGCGTCAGGCGATCGAACGCGAGGAATTCTTCCTGCAGTATCAGCCGATCGTGCTGCTGGCGACGGGAGAGATCATTGGCGCCGAAGCGCTCGTGCGCTGGTGCTGCCGCGAACGCGGCACGGTGCCGCCGGGGGTTTTCATTCCCATTGCCGAAGAGACAGGACTGATCACCGCCATCGGGCGCTGGGTGCTGCGTCGCGCCTGTCGCACGGCGTACCAGTGGGAGCAGGAGCGCGGCCATCCCATGCGCATCACGGTCAATCTGTCCGGGCGTCAGTTGCAGGAGCCGGGGATCGTGGAGGAGGTGCGGCAGGCGCTGGCCGACTCGGGGCTTGATGCACAACATCTCGTACTCGAGATCACCGAGAGCATGCTGATGCACAACACCGAGCTCTCGATCACACGACTCACCGAGCTCAAGGCACTCGGCGTTTCGCTGGCCATCGACGATTTCGGGACCGGATATTCCTCCCTGAGCTACCTCCAGCGCTATCCGATCGACATTCTCAAGATCGACAAGGCGTTCGTGGATGTCATCGACAAGGGAGGCGAAGGACCGGTACTGGCCAGTGCGATCGTGGCCCTGGGCGAGACGTTGCGGATGAATACCGTGGCGGAAGGCATCGAAACAGAAGCACAACGGAAATGCCTGCTGGAACTCGGCTGCGAGCTGGGGCAGGGCTATCTGTTTGCGCGACCGCTCGACGCCGAGGATTTCTGGACGATCCTTCTCGACCGTGGTGCACGCGCGTACGAAACCAAGCGTCGGCGTCGCGTACAGGGTGCTCAAGCCGCATAAGGGATCGAAGCAGGAATCCGCCGCACCGACGACGACAGTGAAAGCCGTCGTCACATCGACAGCGGCATCGACAGCGGCATCGACAACGGTATCGACGGCGGCATCGACGGCGGCATCGACGGCGGCATCGGGCGCGACAAGCGCCGTGCCGGTGTCACCGACGGTGCTCGACGCATTTGCCGTGACGGCGCCGGGGTTGGCCCCGCACGTCGCGGCCGAAGTCACCGCGCTGGGCATCACGCCGCGCGACGTGAGCGATGCCGGCGTCGCGTTCAATGCCACGATGGGCGATCTCGCACGCGTCAATCTCTGGTCGCGACTGAGCAGTCGTGTCCTCGTGCGACTGGCCAACTTCGAAGCGCGCGATTTCGCGACGCTCGAGAAGCAGGCAACCCGTGTGCCGTGGTCGCGTGTGCTGGCGAAAGGGATGACGGCGCGGCTGCGCGTCACCTGCCGGAAGTCCAAGCTGTATCACTCCGATGCCGTCGCGGAACGTGTCGCGCGCGGTATCGAGCGATCGGTCTCCGGTGTGACCGTCGAAGTGCGGGGCCGCGACGATGAGGAAAGCGCCGACCTGCCGCCGGCGCAGCTGATCATTGTGCGATTCGATCACGATCACTGCACCATCAGCGCCGACAGCTCGGGTGAACTGCTGCACCGTCGCGGATGGAGACAGGCCGTCGCCAAGGCGCCACTGCGCGAGACGCTGGCGGCGGCGATGCTGACCGCGACCGGATGGGACGCGACGGTGCCACTGGTGGACCCGTTCTGCGGCTCAGGCACGATTGGCATCGAGGCGGCACTGCGCGCGCGCAACATCGCGCCCGGCCTCGAACGGGCATTCGCCTTCGAGCTGTGGCCGGGCGCTGACGCGAGCGTTACGAAACGCGCGCGTGATGAAGCGCGCTCGAAGATCCTGCCGTCGACGGGTGTGCCGATCGTCCTGGCCGATCGCGACGCCGGTGCATGCGACGCGGCGCAGGCCAACGCGGAACGTGCCGGTGTACTCGGCGACGTCACCATCGCGCAACAGTCGCTGTCGGACACGGATCTCAGCGCGGTGGGCACACACGGGCTCGTGCTCACCAATCCGCCGTATGGGTTGCGCGTCACGGACGGCAACGACATCCGCTCGTTGTACGCGCGGTTGGGCGACGTGCTGCGCGAGGGTGGCACCGGCTGGCGGCTGGCGATGCTCGTGCCCGATCGTCAGCTCGCGTCGCAACTGCGCATTCCGATGGACACCGTGTTGCGCACCGCGAACGGCGGGATCGCGGTGAGTGTGGAGATGACGCGCGCCGTGGGAGACCGACAGCGACGCTAAGCAATCCGAGCGCGGGTCGACCGGAGCTCCGGTCATGCGGCATGTTCATGGCTCTCACCATAGCGCGAGGACACGGCACCGGTGGTCGTCGCCATCCATGAGAACACGGGGATCAACATTTGGACGCGCTCCGTGGCCGATCAGTTGGCGGCGGACGGGTTCATCGGCATCGCGCCCGATCTCTGCCGGCCGCCCTGCCGAAGTACGCCATCATCGGCTTTTGCTGGGGCGGAGGCCGTTCGTTTCAGTACGCTACGCATTCGTCGGCACTCGGCGCGTCGGTGGTGTTCTACGGGTCCCCGCCCACGCCCGAGCAGATGGCAGCGATCAAGGCACCGGTACTCGGCTTGTACGGCGGCAACGACGCGCGCATCAACGCGCGTGTCGCCGAACGAGCTGAATGCCCACCTCGGAACGTTCATCGTCGCCCCGCTCACCACCGGCAGTCATGCGTATCTTTTTCGTGTTGCATGTCGCTTTGCGGGGAAGGATGGGCACGTGGTGCTCGACCAGGTGCGGACCGTCGATCACCAACGGCTCGTCAAGCGACTGGGCGCACTGACCGGAGCGACGCAACCAAGGATCCTCGGCGTGTTGCAGGCCATGTTCGCGCCCTGACGCGCCTGCCCCTGCGTTGCGGCAGCACGCGCACGTTACATGCAGCAGAAACGGTGTCGAGCGCGTGCGTTCGACCGCCCAACGTCGCATCGCCGAGACGCTGCTCGCTGATGCGCGCGTAGCTATGGGGTGGCGCGAGCACAACCTGTATAAGCAGCAATGCCGCCCCCGCCGTGCGCTCCCCCGCGGCCCTGCGCAACGTGGCTCAGCGCCACCCGGACGACGGGGCGCCGCTCCACCGCTTTCGCACGCTCCTGCGCGACCTCGCGACGCGTACCCGAAAGAGCGTGCGCTTGGGCGAGGCGCGGTTTCAGCAGCTCACCACGCCCACCGCGTTGCCGCAGCGCGTCTTCCCGCGGCTCGACGGACGCATGTAGATATCACCGCCCCGTGTGCCCAGTAGCGTGCACGCAGCAACTCCAGGCAACGCGCAGCCATGCCATCGCCTACGTGCATTTTTCTCCACCGAACTTCGGGTAAGCCCATCCCGCGCTTCGCAGCGTTCCTTGCAGCATATCCCAGCGTGGCCGAGTTCCACGGCCGACACCGATCGTGGGGCTATGCGGGCAGTTGCGAGGGCACGAGGTACACCACACCTTCAGCATATCAGAGCGAGATTCAGCGACAGAAATCGCGCGTCGCAGCAATGCTCTGCTGTCTAATTCGTGTTAGATTGTGCTGAACATTTTCAACGCGTCAAATGGCCCACATGACAGCTGAGGAAGCGCGATCCGCTCGCATTCAAGACTTGGGTGCTGAACTTGGTGCGTTGTTCGACACGTTGACGACTGAACTCACGTGGTTACACGTGCGATGGGCGCAGTACCGTGAACTGTATGGCACGCGGACGGAGCGAATCGATATGCTGAATCAGGCCGCGCCCTATTTTTTTCGGATTGTCGAGGACGCATTGTGGCAGGATACGATTCTAAATCTCTGTCGTCTGACGGACGACCGTGGCCGGGGCAAAGGGGCTCGAATGTCCATTCATCAGCTGCCAAGGCATGTCCAAAATTTGGGCGTTCGCCGCGAGCTGGAAGGGCTTGTTGAGTTAGCGGTGTTGGCCACCTCGTTCGCGCGCGACTGGCGCAACCGAAAGTATGCGCATCTGAATCTTCAGCTCGCGCTGCAGACAGGTGCCGAGCCCTTGGCTCACGCTAGCCGTGCCTTTGTCGAAACTGCACTATCGGCATTGGACGACGTGATGAATTGTGTTTCTGAACGACTCCGGGATATTACCCAGTCGTTCACACTCACGCCCTCGTCAGGCGCGCTCGATCTGCTCTACGTCTTGCGTGATGGGCTCGCGGTAAAGGCCGAGCGGGCGCAACGACTTTCCGAAGGCAAGCCAATTCCGTCAGATTGGGCGCCGGGCACAATCTAACCTGACGCTGCTGCAGTCAGCGGCGCCTCGGTGCGCCGTGTAACGCGTTCGCTTCCGCTCACGTGTTCACGGCTTCCTATTACAGCCGCTGCTGCAGAGCTCTGCGTTAGATGGCTTGGACCCCGGGACCGATCGGTGCTCGCGCTAGTCCAGCATCTATTCCAGATTGTGAGCGCGGAATCATGATTTCTGCAGTCGCTACCCAGAGCGAGAGGTCTTTATGAACGAGCTATTTCGTCTGATTCGGCTGCCGCTTCTGCCACTTCCGTTGGCCAGCTGGTCGCTCCTTTGGCCTCTGTTACTCTCGGTAGCTGTTGTCGTCGTGAGTCCATTACGATTTTTCGGCACTACAGTTTTCAATGGAGTTCGCCTTCCATTTGTCTTTTTCGGGGCAGCATATGCAAACGAACCGAGTCGAGTCTCAAAGTTCTTTGACGAGTGGCGCGCGAAAAACAGGCTTACGTTTGCCATGGTCAAAGGAATCAAAGTTGGTCGCGGTTATGGTCGCCTCATCGGCTGGTGGCAAGATCCGAAGAGTGTACCCGATACCGGATGGATCATTGCAGCAGGAAACATCTTTGCAGTTGTCGTCATCGGGATGGCGTTATCGGAAATGCTTTGAACGGCTGTCGGCATAGTCGCGGCGGCAATAGTGGGCCTCATTGTCCTTGGGATGTTGACTTGACGACTATCGTTCACTTCAAGGTAGCTGTGCTTCGAGCGGGCGCCATCTAACGAGCGTTGCTGCAGTCAAAGGCGATGAGGTACGCTGTGTAACTGCGGCGCTTCGCGCCTCCGTTCACAGCTAATTTTTGGGAGCCTTTGCAGCAGAACGCGAGCGTTAGCGAGCCTGCACCCCTGACTCGGTTCCTGTGACCACATTGCTTCGGCCGATTGGGAAGGACAGCGGAAGAGGCAAGCATCGCCGCCCTCTGCCCAACCACCACGTGATCGATTGGCGGCGCGAAGCTAGAAGGCTATCCCAACCGAAATCGGGACGAATGAACCGGGTCGAAAGTTTTGTCCCGTCGCACGCTCGGATAGGTTGAGATGTGCCGCACTCTCAAGAGAGAATTGGAATCGCGCCGTGGCGATTCGGATTCCTAGCCCGGCGCGGACACCACCCACATAACTAACTGGTGGCGCGCCCGCGATGTTCAGCGCATGCAGACCCGCGCCGAGAATGACGTACGGTGCCACGCGTGGACGCGGTGGCCCAATCACGAGGTTGGCCATCGCGCCCACGGATCGTACATCGCCTGTTGCCTCGGCCGAGCGACTAGGGGCTGGTGTGCCGGGCATCAACATGGCTTCTACATCGAACCGTGCACGAGCGACCCGCGACGAACTACCCGCTGGCAGGCTTAGCCGCAGCAATGGCCCGGCGCTTCGGTGAGTGCCGAGGATCTCGATCGGCACCGCCAGACCAGCGGAGACTTCAACGCGCCTGCTTTGCGCGACCAAAGGTGTGCTAGTAGAGAGTGCCACAAGAAGAATCCAAGCGCGGTTTAGCATATGGCTCCGAGAATCGGTTCGATGCCCCTGCGGCGAGAAAATGGGGGCGGTGAATCGGTAGTGAGTGCAAGCGCGCCTAGAAACAGTTCGGGTTCTCGGGTGGGCAAATCATCTGTCGCGCTCTAATGCGGAAGCCCCCTGTGTCAGGATAGTTGTCGCATGACCGATGCACCGTCATCGGTACTCTGAACAACAGCATTGGGGGCGTAGGTGAGGGTATGATGACATCGTACAGTCCGGCATTTAAGGCGCGGGTCGTGCAGCGGTTGCTGGGTCCCCGCGCGATCAGCGCGAATCGGTTGGCGCCGTCGGTGGGGGTGTCGCAGGAAACCCTCTCGCGATGGCTGCGCGAGGCGCATAGTGTTGAGGGTATGACCCAGGCGAAGCGTGGTCCGAAGTGGACGGGGGCCGAGAAGCTGCGCGTCGTGATCGCGGCGGAGGGCCTCAGTGAGACAGAACTGGGCGCGTTGGTGCGTCGCGAAGGACTGCATGCCACCCAACTCGCCGAGTGGCGCACGGCCGCCGAGACCGCGTTGGGGATCCGCGCGAGCCGCGCGAAACCCGGACCGTCCGTGGAGACGCAGCGCATTCAGGCGCTCGAGCGCGAGCTGCGTCGCAAAGACGCCGCGCTCGCGGAGACGGCCGCGTTGCTGGTGCTCAAAAAAAAAGTCCGGGCGATTTGGGGGGACGCGGACGATACCACGGACCCGACGCGCGCACGATGATTCGCACGCTGATCGACGAGGCGGTGGACGGCGGCGCACGACGGTCGTCCGCGTGCCGGGCGGTCGGGCTGAGCGTGCGCACGCTGGAGCGATGGCGGGGGGCACATCCGGATGATGCGCGCGAGGGCCCGCACCGCGTTCCCGCGAACGCGCTGTCGACGGCGGAACGCGCAGTGATTCTCGAGACCGTGAATAGTGCGATGTATTGCGATCTGTCCCCGCATCAGATCGTCCCACGCTTGGCCGATGCCGGGTGCTATCTCGCTTCGGCCTCGACGCTGTATCGCGTGCTCCGCGCCGACGCGTTGCTGACGCATCGCGGCCGCGCCGCGGCGCCGGTCCATCGCGCACGACCGATGCATGTCGCCACGGCGCCCGATCAGGTGTGGAGTTGGGACATCACGTACCTCAAAAGCCCGGTCCGCGGCGTGTTCTGGTATCTCTATCTGGTGATGGATATCTGGAGCCGACGCATCATGGGCTGGGCCGTGCACCCCGCGCAAGACGAGCATCACGCGGCGGCGCTCGTCACCCGGATCTGTCCGCAGCGCGCGCTCACCCCCGACGGCCTCGTGTTGCACGCCGACAACGGCGGACCGATGAAAGGCGCGACCATGGTCAGCACGCTCGAACGCCTGGGTGTCATTCCGTCGTTCAGTCGTCCACGCGTGAGCGACGACAACCCGTACTCCGAGGCGTTGTTCCGCACGCTCAAACACTGCCCGGCGTTTCCGACGCAGCCCTTTGCCGACGTCGCGGCGGCGGAACGCTGGGTCGCCGCCTTCGTCCAGTGGTACAATCACGACCATCTGCACAGCGCGATTCACTTTGTCACGCCGGATGATCGGCATACCGGTCGCGACATCGCCATTCTCGCGCATCGGGATCGCGTCTATCGCGAGGCACAGGCCCAGCATCCGGAACGCTGGAGCCAAGAGACCCGCAACTGGACGCGCATCACGACCGTGCGACTGACCCCCGAACAGCAACCCAGGGAGGGCACTCAACCCGCACTCGTTTAATACTCCGTGCGACAACTATCTTGACACTCACCGACAGCGCGCCCGCCACTGTGGTGCGCCCGACATCGGAAGTCCCCTGTGACCAACATTCGCGCACGCGTCAGCGCGGTGCATCGCGCGTCCGTCCAACTACTGATCAGCGACCCGCAGACTCAACCGCAGACTCAACCGCAGACTCAACCGCAGAGGCAATCGCAGAGGCATTCGCAGACTGACCCTCACTTCCCCTCGCTTGTCCACCCGCACGCTGACCCGCACCACGCTCCGGTCACCGTCGACGCCATGCTCGACCACGCGCTGCTCGGCGACCACGATCCGCTGCATCAGCCGACCATCGGCGATTGGGTGACTGCTCAACGTCGCGACGATCGGCTGTGCGTTGTTGCGATTGAACCACGGACCAGCGCACTCGTACGACGCGCGGCGGGAAAGACACATCGGCCCCAGCTGCTCGCGGCAAACGTCGACTCTGCGTTCGTGTTCTCGCCTCTGCCCACGCCACCGAACGTGCGACGGCTGGCGCGATTGGTGTCACTCGCCATCGCGGGAGGCGTGGCACCGGTGGTCGTGCTGAGCCGCTGCGACACGGTGGATCTCGCCACGCGTGACCATGCGCTCGGCAGCATCGCCGCATTTCTTCCGGATATCCCGCTGGTCGCCACGTCGGCGCAGACGTCGGACGGCGTGCACGCCTTGACGCCTTGGTGCTGGCCAGGCGCAACGATCGTGTTGCTCGGTCCGTCGGGCGCGGGAAAGTCCACGCTGCTCAACCGATTGGCGGGGTGTGATGTGATGGAGACAGGCGCGCTGCGCGACGACGGCGCGGGGCGGCACACCACCACGCACCGGGCGCTCTTTACCCTGGCGTCCGGACTGACGGTGATCGACACGCCGGGGCTGCGTGAGGTTGGTGTGTGGGCCACGCCTGAAGCGACCGACGCACTTTTTGCCGACATCGCGGAGTTGGCGGCACGCTGTCGCTTTCGTGATTGCGGACATCGCAGCGAGCCGGGATGCGCCGTGCGCGACGCGGTGGCGCGTGGAGAGGTCGACGCCGAACGCTACGCGCAGTGGGAGGAGTTGCGACGCGAGGCGGCGCATGCGCTGCGCAGCGATGCGGAACGGCGCAAACGTGATCGCGTGGGTAGTCTGGCGATCAAGCGACTGCCACCCAAGGGGTACTGATGTCGGAGCAACGGCAAGAGCAAAAAGCGACTGACTATCACGGATAAAAACGGATGGAATAGGGATTTGCGGGGATACGACGACAGCGACTGACTGGACACGGATCAACGCGGATAACCGCTCTGATTTCCGCAGATACAACAACTGCCCTCTTTGTGGTTCGTGGTATCCGCGAGTTCCGCGTCGTTTCCGCGTTCAGCCACGTCAGTCAGTTACAGTTGCGGTATCCCCGAGAATCCACGTTCCATCCGTTGCTATCCGTGATAGTCAGTCGCGGTTGCGGTTGCAGTTCGTTCTCAATGTGGCCCCGGCGAACCCATCGCATGAGGCGGCACACCGCGCAGTACGTCGAGCCGAAGCTCCGTCCAGCCATCCACTTGCACGTATTGCACGCGCACATTATGCCTTCCGCCGCGAATGGTTGCGTAGGCGGGCCGAGTCTCGTGCGGGATCCAGTCGTCGATCACCAATACGTCGTCCACCCACACGCGAACGCCATCGTCGCTGAGTGTGCGCAGGGTGTGCGCTCCCGCGGGAAGTGAGAGTGTGCTTGTTGCGTCCAGCGCGACGCGCGTGCGTGGCAACGAGGGAAACAGCGCGCGCGCCGTGAAGTAGTCCAAGCGGGATTCAGTGCGGGTGAGGTGCGACGTCCCGCGAAGCAAGGTGCTGAACGCATCGGCGTTCGTACGTGGATCGGTGCTGTCCGCCCAAACGAAAAATCGGACCGTCCACTGCGCAACCGGCTCGTAGCGCTCGTACGAGAATCGCACCGGTACGCCGGCTGCCCTCGCCGCGCCATCGGGGGCGATTGTCACACCACCCACGTATTCGAGCGTCAGCGTCCAGTCGTGTGCCTGAGACGGCATGGCGGTGACGACGATGGTGTCGCCAACGCGCCCGCCGGTGCTTGAAACCGATTGCACGCCGCGCTGCGCGATCACGCGCCACCGACCGGCGGGGCCGAGTACGGCCAGTCGCAGCGGCATCGTGCGCGTGCTGTCGAGCGGCCGCAACTTCGGCGAACGCCAATCGTACGGTCCCCACTCGTCGATCACGATGGCCGAACGATCACGCAACGAGACCTCGCGCGCGGGCCAGCGGATCGGTTCGTCTTCGATCGTTGGCAATCGCCAGTAGGCGGTGGTGGGTGCGAGCCGGCGTGTGTCGCAGTTGGACGCCACCGTGTCGCGCCGAACATTTGCCACCGTGTCGAACGATGGCGTGTTGACGACGTTGAACACCGTGGCCACGCCGCCGAATCGATTCTCCCGGACGACATAGTCACGACTTCTGGTATCACGATGCTTCGGATAGCCCCAGTCGGATGGTTCGATGGAATCGGCCCATAAGCGAATGCCGGTGCCGTCGCCGTCAAACTGGTTGGACGCGATCGTGTTCTGCTGTCCGTGCTCTATGGCTACCGCAATGCGATTGGCGCCAAAGCAGTTGCCGATCACGCGCGACTCGTAGCTGTAGCCGCCCCACAGTCCGTGATCGTTGCCGACCACGCGGTTGGCGATGAACGTATTGCGACTGAACGTCGCTTCCATGCCGTTGGTGGGGGCGTAGCTGAAATCGTTGGCGAGAAAGACGTTGTCATTCGCACCGCCCGCACCAGTGTCCATCGTCTGCTGACCGGCCCAGAGGAACAGTCCATCACCACCGTGGGTGACCGAATTGTACGCCACCACGTTGTGCAGGCACTGCTCGAAGATCAGGATGCCAGCCGAATCCTGCCCGCGTCGATACACGCCGTGACTGTAGCCCCGCACGTTGTAGTCGATGCGATTGTGCACGATGTGGTTGGCACTCGACCGGTACATGCCGATGCCGAGTCCCGAGTTGAACGAGAAATCGTTGTCGCGAATCTGCAGTGAATCGGTGCGCACCAGCAGCAGGCCATTCATCCCCTGCTCCACACGATTGCCGCGCACCGTTCCGCCGATCACACTGTCCAGATAGATGCCGGCGCCGAAGCGCAACCATTCGCGCTGCTCGTTCTTGTGATACGACAACCAATCAGCCAGACTCTCGTGCTCCACGAGGCTGAACAGCCGCGGCTTCCAGTTGTGACTGAGGTCGTTGTCGACGAGTGTGAGCTTGTGCGCGCCGCGCGCCAGGATGCCCACGCGATAGCCGCGCGCATGCAACCCCTGCACGCGCACGTTCGTTCCGCCCTCGATGCGCAGCGCCACGCCCCGCCCTTCATCCGGCAGGGCGTTGGCGCGTACGCCGACCAGTGTGACCCCGCGCATGTCCACCACGACGTCGCGGCCGCGAATGGTCAGCAGCGCCGAATCGAGTGATGCGGGCGCGGGTAGTCGATATACGCCGGGGCGCAGGCGCACTGACTGCGTAATGACGAGCCCCGCACGCGGCGTCACCATCGGCATCGCACGTGTCGCCTGAATCGCACCAAGCGGCGAGCGGCTGACGAGCGTCATCATCGTCAAAAGCACCGTCCATCGCATCGTCCATCGCATCGGAAATGGCATCGTCGACTTCGTTGCTGACCTCACGATCGCAAATAGCCGCACGACCAACGCTGATCGCACGAGCGCTACAGCCACCGACGTACACGCCCTGTGTAGTCCACATACTCGTCGGGGAATTTCTCGAGCAGATGCTGCTCCTCGCGTCGAATGACCAGCGCGAACACCAGCGACAGCACCACCGGCAACAGCAGCAGCGGCCAGAAGAGGGAGGTCATCGCCACACCGCCCAGATACGCGGCGGCCAGCCCGACGTACATCGGGTTGCGGGTGCGCGCATAGACGCCGGTCGTGACCAGATTGCGCGCCGGCCGATTGGGATAAATCGCCGTACGATGCCGGCGAAAGGTCATCATGCCCGTGGCAATCAGCGCGAGTCCACCCACAAACATGCACAGCCCCAGCACCGTGGCCGTCATGCTGTTCGGCAATTGCATGGGCGGCGCGAGATAGCGCTCGAGGAGGGCGCCAATGCCAAACCCTGCGACGAAAGGTAGCGGCGGCGGGAACGACACGTTTGGGCCGCGGTCGGGGGCGGCAGCGGATCGGGGAGAATTCATGCTCTAGCCTGCGACGTGGTGCGGTTCCGCGCCAGCGGCAGCGCAGCGAGGCCCCGAACATGGTCGTGTCCGGGGCCTCGTTTATGCTACGGCGCGCTGCCGTGCGCTGCTACGGCAACACTACGAACCGCTCACCGTCACGGCGCGCGATCGGTGCAACCCTGGAAGTTCGGGTTGTTCCGCTCGGCCTGCACCATTGGCAGGTTCACGTCCGCGCCGTAGTTGCCACCCTTGTAGTGCACGCCCTGCGGGAAGGTGTTCGCTTCCGTTCGTCCGTACTGTTTGATCAGGCGGCGCATGTCGCCCAACCGCTGACCGCGGCTGAAGGTCCAGAACGCCTTCTCACGGAAGTGCAGCGAGACACGCGCGTCCTGCGTCCCCGGATCGGTGAGCGCCGACATCGCCGTCGGCTGGATTTCTCCCAGCTTGGGCGGCGCCATACGCAACGCGTTGTGAATCGCCAGCCACTGCGTGGTGTTGTTGTTGCGCAGCGCGACTTCGGCTTCGACCATGCGCGCGTCGATGCCATTGATCACGTCCACCGAAGTCAGCTGACCCCACATGACCGTGGTGCGCGTGTACGTCTGGCCGTCCTGACCGTTGATGGCACCCGTGGTCGGGATGGTCGTCGGCAAGCGCGGGTCCCGCGATGACGCGAATGGAATCGCGTTGCGTACGAAAATATCGCGACGATTCCCCTCGATGCTGTCGCCCACGCTGTAACGGCGCGAGCTGAACCCCTGCCCCCAGATGGTGTTCGTGCTGGTGGAGAGCGAGAAGGTGTGCGTGTAGGTGAGGCCGGTCGGGATACCTGCAACGAGCGCGCCAGCGCCGGCGAAATCGCCGAGTGCCAGCGCCACACGCGCACGTGCGACGCGCGCCGACCGCAACATCAAGACGCTCTGTGCGTCGGTGCCGTTGGCGTACGTGATGGCCGTGTCCAGCGAGGTGGCTGCCAGCTGGAACACCTGCTGCGTGGAGCGCGGCGTGCCGTTCTCCGGCGGCGTTGCGTTGCCGTTGCCGATGGGAATGCCATTGCAGAAATCCGATGCCATCTGCAATTCCGCGAACCCACGCGCGAGATACATCTCGGCGATGAGTGAGCGGGCTGTCGGGCGCCCCGCGATCAACGCGGCGATCGCCTCGTCCGCGCGCGTGCGGACGCGGTAGAGATTCCGGATCATGCCCGTGATCGACGAGTTGAACTCCGGAATAGTCCGCTGGTCCGCCTCGTCGTTCTGGATGAACGTCGAGCTCGTAGACCATTCATCGACCAGCAGTCCGCCAAAGAGCCACGTGCTTTCACCGCCACCCGTGATTAAGCGGAAGGTGCCGATCACGCCGTTTCCGACGGCGACTGCAGCTTCCGCAGAGGTCACGTCGCCGGGGAGGATGATGTCAGGATCGGTGACGCCGAGGAAGCGCTTGTTGGCTTCCGTGCAGGCGACACTGGAGAGGGCGAGGGTTGCGCCAGCGACAACGCCAAGGCGTCGCGCGGAGAAGAGCCGACCCGTCGTGTGCTTTTTTGTCATGGGGCGGTTTCCTAGTAGCCGAGGTTGACGCGGAAGATGAAGTAGCTTGGCGGGCCCACGGTCTGGAACTCGCTCGGCGCGTCGGTGCCCGACGTCGTGTTGAAGCCGGATTCCGGATCGGTGCCGCGATACTTGGTCCAGAGCTTGAGATTGCGTCCCGTGACGACCACGGACAGCGAACGGCCGCGCGTCAGCTTGGAGGTGAGTTCCGGCGAGAACGTGTATTGCGCGGAGGCCTCGCGCAGACGGACGAATGCGCCCGGCTGGAAGTAGCCATCGAGCGTGCGCGCCGAGTGTTCGTTGGCCGCGATGTTGGTGGCCTGATCGATGAAGTCGGCGTTCAGATCCATACGGCCGGCGCAGTTGGGACGCGTGCAGCGGATGCGCTCCGTGTTGTTGTACCACCTGTTGCCACTGCGGTAGTCCCACATGGTGCTGACGCGGAGCTTGCGGTTGAGCAGATCCAGTCCGCCGCCGGCCGTGACCATGTAGCGGGGTGTGGCGTAGCCGCGGAAGATCGTCGAGTCGCCGACGAAGACTTCGTTGCGGGCAGCATCGGCCCACCAGGTGAGCAGGCCGTCGCCGTTCTTGTCGTCCCACCCGGTGATCGGGCGCGCCCACAAGCCGGCGATGGGATAGCCGGGCACCGTGCGAGTCGTGGTGCCGATCTGCGGTGGCGTGTCGCCCAGCGAGACGACCTTGTTGTCGTTGGCCGAGCCGGAGAGGTTCACGTCGAAGCCCCACGACGTCCGCTGGATGAGCTGCGCGGTGATGGCGAGCTCGAGTCCGGCGTTCTTCACGGCGCCAAGGTTGCGCAGCTGCGACGTGACCGAGCCGAACGAGGGCGGCAGCACGGCGCTGATGAGCGCGTCCTGGGTGATCTTACTGTAGTACGTCGCGTCGATGTTGACGCGCTGGCTGAACAGGCCGAGTTCGAAGCCCGTTTCCTGTTCCGCCGAGCGTTCCGGCCTGAGATTGTCATTACCGAGTGCGGCCTGCGTCACGGTGGGCAGGTCGTTGCCGGCGACGCTGGTGATCGACGCGGTGTAGAAGCGATCGGCGTCGTTGGGTCCCGGCTGCACGCCGGACTGGCCGTACGCATAGCGCAGCCGCAGCGAGCTGACAAAGCCCGGCGCGCGCCACCAATCCTCTTGCGAGATCAGGTAGGACATCGACGCCTTCGGGTACACGATGCTCTGGAAGTTCGTGCCGAACGCCGAGTTCTGGTCGCTGCGAACGGCGGCGGTGAGGAACAGCCGATCGCTGATGGCCAGCGCCTGTTCGATGTAGACACCGAACGTCTTCTGAATGGTGGTGCCTTCGCTGACATCAAGCTGCGTGCCGGAGCCGACGTTCTGCGAGCCGGGCGCGAGCTGGTTGGAGCCGGTCGATGCCGCGAGGAAGCGATAGCCGATGTACTGCGCACCGACGGTCGTCTTGAGACTGAATCGGCTACCGAGGTTGTACTGCGCGGTGGAGCCGAGATCGACGGTGAAGTTGTTGATGTTGACGCGGTTGATGCCGCGCGAACCGAGACGCGTGGTAGCCGTGAGCGGCGGACCCTGGCCGTTGAGCAGCAGGTTTTCGTCGCTGCGGCCGGTCCAGTCGTTCCCCACCGTGGCACGGTTGGAGAGCCAGCTGAACGGGCGCCAGTTGGCGTTGGCCGACCAGATGAAGCGGCTGACCTCTTGCTGCGTCTTCTCCTGCCACATGTAGCCGGGCGTCCACCCGCGATAGCCGTTGAGCGGCGTGTTCAGACCGGTCACGTTGCCGTTCTCACGCGTCCCCGGACCGCCGAACAAGTGCGAGCCCAAACCGGCGGTGGCGTTCGACTCGAGCGAATAACGCTGTTCGACATCCACGAAGTTGGTGGCCACGCCGAGGTCGAGCTTGGAGTTGATGGCCGTGTTCAGGTTCATGCGGAGCGAGCGGCGTCCCATCGTGTTCGGTCGCTCCGTCCACGGACGGATCGATACGCCTTCCGTCTGCAGCCGGGTGCGTTCGAACTCGGGGAGCTGGAGGACACCCACTTCCTTTTCGTCTTCGACGGAGAAGAAGTAGCGGACCTGCTCCGTTCCGCCGGACACCTGCACGCCGTTCTGGCGACGATTGCCCAGACCGAGCGGGGTGAGGTCCGATTCGTCGAAGATATTGAGCGTGCTGGATGAGTCGGCCGTGCAGGCCCCGATGCCGACACGCTGGACGTTGCAGAAGCCGCGGGTGGACACGGTCTCACCCGGGCGCTTACCCCAGGTCGTGAAGGCGGCCGGGTAGAAGTTATTGTCCGCAATCGCGCCGCCTTCGCCGTAGACGCTCCAACGGGCCGCGCCGGCGCGACCCTTCTTGGTCGTCACGAGAATGACGCCGTTGGCGGCGTCGGTGCCGTAGAGCGTGGCCGCCGAGGGACCCTTCACGATTTCGATGTTCTCGATCTCTTCCGGGTTCAGGTCGCCCACTCGGCTTGGCGCGTTGCCGCCCGTGCCGCCGCCGCTGCCGGTCGCGGTGCCGAAGCTGCCACCGTTGGACGTCATGCGGATGCCGTCGATGATCCAGATCGGCTCGTTCGACAAGCTCACGGAGTTCATGCCGCGGATGCGGATGCGGGCGCCGGTGCCCGTCTGCGTGCCGCTGGTGACCGTCACGCCAGGCGCACGCGAGTTGAGCAGGTCGTTCATGTTCGAGACCGGCGCGGCCTCGAGCACCTTCGCCACGTCGATATTGGCCGTCGCGTTGCCGATTTCCACGCGGCGCTGTTCACCGGTGGCCGTGGTGACGACCGCAGCGAGGTTGATGGCCGCCGTCTTGATCGCCACATCCAGCGTGAGCGTCTGACCGACCGCGATCGCTGCCGGCCGTGTCTGCTCGGCGTAGCCCACGCGCAGGATACGCACCGTGTAGTTGCCAACGGGCAGGTTGCGCAGCGTAGCCTTGCCATCCGGGCCCGTGAGCCCGCCAAACGTGGTACCGACGATCTGCACACGCGCAGATTCCACCGGTCGCTTGGTGTCGGTATCCGTCACCGTTACCGCAAGCGTACCTCCTTGCTGGGCGCTTGCTTCAGGTGTCGCCGCCAGCAGCGCACCGAGCAATGATCCCGCCAGCGCCATGTGTGGGCGCCATGAACGCATCATGAGCGTCTCTCTCGAAGGTTGGGGTGAAGACCGCGACGGACGCCACCGACCTCGCTGCCGATGGTGTCGCCTGGATGCGAGAAGAAGCCGGACAACGCTCCGCTCGATTCCAAAGATTGTTTCAGAACTGAGATCTGACAACGGCCGATTTCAATTGAGGTAACAATCCGGTTTGCCCAACGGTCACTGGGCGGTGCGGAGAGCACTGGGCGGGGACAGAGCGTTGGCGATCGGGGGAAGACCGCACCCAGTGGCCAGTGTCGGTCGCAACTTGGCCACGATTGCGATACGTGCGCGACACGAAATGCGCTCGAATGCGCGCCGAATGGGCAGACTGGCTGGCCGATGGAGACAACTCGTGTAGCGTTCGCCATCTGCTCGTCCCCTCCTCAGCCCCGGACCCGGACTCATGGATCGTCGCGACTTTCTGGCCGACATCTCACGCGCCGCCGCGCTCTGTGCCGTGGTGCCGAATGTCTGGCGCGTGACCTCGCGTCCGCGCTTCGACGATGACCCGTTCACGCTGGGCGTGGCCTCGGGCGACCCTACGGCGAGTGGCGGCGTGCTCTGGACCCGGCTGGCCCCTCGCCCACTCGAACCCGAAGGAGGCATGGATGGCAGCCGCGTAACCGTCGGCTGGGAAGTCGCGGACGACGAGGGATTCACGAAGATCGTCAAGACCGGACGGGCGGTGGCCGCACCGGAACTGTCGTACAGCGTCCACGTGGACGTCGATGCACTCGGCCCCGATCGGTGGTACTGGTACCGCTTCACCAGCGGTGACGCGAAGAGTCCCGTCGGGCGGCTGCGCACGGCGCCCGCAGCGGGCGTGATCTCGCCGCTGTCGTTCGCCTTTGCCTCCTGCCAGCACTGGGAACAGGGGTTTTTCACGGCACATCGCCATCTCGCCAACGAGGAAGTCGATCTCGTGGGATTTCTGGGCGACTACATCTACGAGTATGGCGGCGGGGCGGGCGGTGTGCGCAAGCATGTGGGGCTGGAGATCCGCACGCTCGACGACTATCGCCGGCGTTATGCCTTGTACAAGGGTGATGTGCACCTGCAGGCCGCGCACGCGCGCGCGCCGTGGATCGTGGTGTGGGATGACCACGAGGTGGACAACAACTACGCGACGCTCGTCGGCGAAAACACCATGGAATCGGAAGAACAGATGCGCACGCGTCGTGCCGCTGCGTATCAGGCGTGGTGGGAGCACCAGCCGGTGCGCGTGTCGCGCGCCAAGTCGTGGTCCGATCTCAACATCACCCGCCGCATCGAGTGGGGCGCACTGGCGAACTTCTGGATGATGGATACGCGCCAGTACCGCAGCGATCAGGCGTGTGGCGACGGCACCAGGTCAGCCCCCTGTGGAGACTGGGCAGACCCGTCGCGCACACTCATGGGCGACGCGCAGGAGCAGTGGCTGCTGAACGGCGTCGGCACCTCACGCGCGCGTTGGCAGGTGCTCGCCAATCAGGTCATGGTGGCGCCCTATGACAGCACGCCGGGCGACGCGATGACCGTGTCGATGGATCAGTGGAGCGGCTACCCCGTGGCGCGCGATCGGCTGCTGAAGGCGCTCGCCACACGCGCCCCCAATCGCACGGTCGTCATCACGGGCGACATCCACTCCAATTGGGTCAACGAAGTTCACAGCGACTTCAGCCGCCCCGATCGGCCAACGATCGCCGCCGAGTTCGTGGCCACCAGCATCTCCTCGGGCGGCGACGGCAGCGCCACACTTCCCGCAGCCGCCAAGGCCGCAGTCGCCGCGAACCCACACATCAAGTGGCACAACCGGCAGCGCGGTTACGTCTCGTGCAAAGTCGACGCCAACAGCTGGACCGCCGAGTATCGCACGGTGCCGTTCGTGAGCAAGCCTGATGCACCGATCGAAACGCCGAGCAAATGGCGAGTGACGCACGGCAAGGCGGGCATCGAGGCCGTGTGAACGGAAACTGCGGGGGCGGATTGCTGTTCTCTGGTCATTGGCCGCTGGCCTTTTTCTTCCCCTTCGTGTGCTTGGGGTCCAGCGCCGGCATCAACGAACTGAACTCGCGCGTGGGCATGCGGGCCCCACCACGGAGTTCTTCGACGACACTGTCGGCACTGTCATCGTCCACACCCAATGAACGCAGGCTGTGGTACGCCATGCCGAACGCCAGTTCGCGCTCGCCCATGATCGCCTTGCTCACCCCAAGCGATTCGAACATCGCCTGCTCCTGATCCTGTCTCTTATACACATCTCCGAGCCCACGAGACTAAGGCGAATCTCGTATGCCGTCTTCTGCTTGAA
>ENA-ORBV01002342-ORBV01002342.1-microbial-mat-metagenome-genome-assembly--contig:-NODE-2342-length-40109-cov-37.798986_pt1 | contig 40109 bp, 33 predicted proteins | sample MGYA00237777_ERZ505514 | MGnify/ENA primary metagenome ERZ505514 (study PRJEB26160, sample SAMN06269048) | microbial mat metagenome | isolation source: Oligotrophic lake microbial mat | place... | reverse complement strand
ATGAAACTCCTCCTCGCCACCCAACATCTCCAGCGCATCGGCGGCGTTGAGACTTATCTCAGCGATATCATCCCGGCGCTTCGCCAGGCGGGCCATGATTTGGCCGTGCTGGCGGCTACAGGGGTGGGTGGGGGCGTCGCGGGAGGGAAGGATACGATTTTCCGCTCCGCGCCGGATTTTCCTGTTTTTGTCGCATCGGATATGGGCGGCGAGGCGGCGCTTGCGGCGGTGCGGGCGTGGCGGCCGGATGTGGTGTATGCCCACGGCATCACCGATCCGAAGCTGGAAGCCGCAGCGATGGCGGTGGCGCCTTCGGTGTTCTTTGTTCACGTCTATCACGGCACCTGCATCTCCGGCGCCAAGCGGTTTGCGCGGCCGGTGCTTCGGCCTTGTCATCGAACCTTCGGGCCGGCGTGCCTCCTGCACTATTTTCCGCACCGGTGCGGGGGGCTGAACCCGTTTACGATGGTGGATCTGTATTTCAAGCAGCGGGCGCGGCTGCGGACGCTGCGGGCATGCGACGCCGTCGTGACGCACTCGTTCCATATGTTCAAGGAATGCGCCAAGCACGGGATTGATGAGCGGCGGCTGCATCGATTTGTCTACTTCGCGCCGGAGCAGCAGCAAGATTCAGCGCGCGCGGCGGGCGCGTTAAACGTGATCGATGCGGCCAGCGTGCATGGGTGGGCGCCGGAGCAGCCATTAAAGCTGCTGTTCGCCGGGCGATTGGATATCAACAAAGGGGTGAATCTGCTGGTTGAGGCGGCGGTGCTGTTGGCGGGGCAGCTTCGGCGGAAGATTGCGGTCACGATCATCGGCGACGGGCCGGATCGGCACGCAATCGAAACGCAGATCGGACGAATCGTCGGCGGGACGGCGGGGCCGATTACGTTTGAAATGCCCGGGTGGCTGCCGCGCGAGAAGGTGCGCGAGCGGATGATGACGACCGATGTGGTCGTCTTCCCCAGCGTCTGGCCCGAGCCGTTTGGCCTGGTGGGCCCGGAGGCGGGCCATCTGGGCGTGCCGGTGGCGGCGTTTGATGTCGGCGGGGTGAAGAGCTGGATGGTGGACGGGGTTAACGGCGTTCTCGCCCCCGGCGATCCGCCCACCGCAGGCGGGCTGGCGGTTGCCATCGCCGCGTGCGTGCGCGATGAGCCGAAGTATCGGCGGCTGTGCAAAGGGGCGGTGGAAATGGCCGAGCGGTTCAGCCGGGGAAATCATCTGGAAGAGCTGATGAAGGTTTTCCACCACGTCGCCGGAAAATGATAGACTCCGATGAGAGACGCCTGGCGAGAGCCGTTTTGTCTGAAGCGATGATCCCGGTTCACCGACCGCGCTACCGGGAAGCATGAAAGCGAGCATGGCCGAACCACAACGCATACTCATCACCGGCGGGGCGGGGTTCATAGGGTCGCACCTGGTCGATCTGCTGCTGGCCGGCGGGCATGCGGTGACGGTGCTGGACGATTTTTCCACAGGATCGTTCGCCAATGTAGCCCACCACGACGGCGCCAGCCGGTTTGAACTGATTATTGATACCGTGCTGAATGCCAAGCTGGTGGAAGAGCTGGTCCGGCGGTGCGATCGCGTGTTTCACATGGCCAGCGCGGTCGGCGTGAAGCTGATCATGGATCAGCCGGTGAAAACGATCGAGACGATCTTTAGCGGAACGGACGTGGTGCTGAAGAACTGTTCGCGGTATCGCAAGCGGGTGCTCATTCCCAGCACTTCTGAGGTCTATGGCAAAGGGGTCGCGGTTCCGTTTAAAGAAGATGATGACGTGCTCACCGGCGCAACCAGCAAGCACCGCTGGGCGTACGCCTGCGCTAAGGCGCTGGATGAGTTTCTGGCGTTGGCGCATTACAAAGAGACAAAGCTGCCGGTGACGATCGCGCGGCTGTTCAACACCGTCGGCCCGCGGCAAACGGGGCATTATGGAATGGTGGTTCCACGATTCGTGTCGGCGGCGATCAAAAATGAACCGCTGCAGGTCCACGGCGACGGCGAGCAGACGCGCAGCTTCGCCCATGTGCTTGATGTGGCCGACGCGCTGATCAAAATGATCGACACGCCGGCCTGCTTTGGCACTGTCATCAATATTGGTAACGATGAAGAAGTGACGATCAACGAATTAGCCAAAACGGCAATTCGCCTGACGAACAGCGGCAGTAAAGTCGAGCATCGGCGGTACGATGAAGTGTACGGCCAGGGTTTCGAAGACATGCGCCGGCGGGTGCCGTCGCTGGAGCGGGCCAAAGCGTTGATTGGGTATGCGCCCAAACGAGGGCTGGAGCAGATAATCAGCGACGTGGCCGCGTCCTTGCGCGGCGGCGGGGGCAGCTAGACGATGCGCGTGGTTCACATGGTTCCGGCGCTGTTTGGCCCGGGGGGAATCGTCGGCGGTGCTGAACGATACGCCTTGGAACTCGCCCGCTACATGGCCGATGTGACCCCCACGCGGCTGCTCACGTTCGGCGACCATGATCAGCAGCACCTGATCGGCAGCTTACGCATCCGTGTGTTGGGCAATCCATGGCGCGTGCGCGGACAGCGGAACAATTGCCTGCACCCGGCGATGTTTGCCGAACTGGCCGATGCCGACGTCATCCATTGCCATCAACTGCACCTGCTGGCTAGCTCAACCGCGGCCGTTCTGGCGCGACTGGGGGGAACGAAAGTCTTCGTAAGCGATCTGGGCGGAGGAGGGTGGGATATTTCGGCGTACATTTCGACCGATCGGTGGTATCACGGGCATCTGCATATCAGCCAGTACAGCCGCATCGTAGCCGGGCAACAACACTGGAACCGGGCGCATGTGATCTACGGCGGCGTGGATTTGGAAAAGTTTTCGCCGCCACCGGCCAGCACCGATCGCCTCGGTGTGGTGTTTGTTGGACGGTTGATGCCTCACAAGGGCATAGACGATCTGGTTGAAGCGATGCCACCGGATATTCCCTTGAGAATCTTCGGCCGACCGTACCATGAAGGATTTGCCGATGAACTCAAACGACTGGCCGCCGGCAAGCGGGTGGTGTTCGTGCACGATGGAACGGATGATGCCATAGTGCAGGCTTACCGCGAATCGATGTGTGTCGTGCTGCCGAGCGTTTATCGCACGCGCTACGGCGATGAATCGAAGGTTCCGGAGTTACTCGGTCAGACACTGCTCGAAGGGATGGCGTGCGGCGCAGCCGGTGTTTGCACCAATGTCGCATCGATGCCGGAAGTGGTTGAAAACGGCGTATGCGGCTTTGTGGTTCCACCCAATGATCCGGCGTCGCTTCACCAACGAATCACGCAACTCGCCGGCGACGCGGCCCTGCTTGATAGGTTGGGACGTGCTGCGCGACAGCGGGTTGAGGAACAATTTAATTGGCCGGCGGTTGTAAAGAAATGCCTTGATCGATACCGAAACGCGGACCATTCTGGGTATTACCGTTAATTTTCTCGACGGCCACGCATGGAGCTTGTGCAGCAGCAATTTCCTGGATCGACCGGTGGTCGCCGCTGGGTCATTGTCACCGGCGAGTACCCTCCGCAGCGTGGCGGTGTGGGCGATTACACGCAACGTGTGGCCGCGGGGCTCGTTCGCTGCGGCGACGAGGTGCACGTGTTCGCGCCGCCCGCCGAGGGACAAACTGCAACTGACGGCGTGCATGTGCACCGCTTGCCCGACCATTTCGGCCCACGATCGCTGCGGGCGATGTCGCGGCTTCTCCGGCAAATTCCATCGCCGCGCACGCTATTGCTGCAATACGTTCCGCACGCATTTGGCTTTCGCAGCATCAATGTTCCATTTTGCGTGTGGTGGGCGATGCAGCGGCGCGAATACCGCGCAGTCATGTTTCACGAAGTCTCTTCGCCAATCGATTTGCGATTGTATTTGAAGCATTCGATACTGGGCACGGTTCACAGGCCGATGGCGGCCATACTCATTGCGTCGGCGAACCAGGTGTTCACATCGACCGATGCGTGGCGACCGTTGCTGGAGCGGCTTGGCTGTCCTGCGGCGCGCACTACAACGCTGGCGATTCCTTCGAATCTGCCCGAATCGGCAAAGCCACAGGCGGTGGAGCGACATCGCAGTCGGCTGGCCGGTGACGCGCGGGTGTTACTCGGCAGCTTTGGAACCTTCGGCACGTACGTGGCGCCGCTGGCGGCGGAAGTTATACAAACGGTGTTGCAGCAAGTTCCGGAGTGCGGCGCGGCGGTGATCGGGCGGGGATCGCGGCTGTTTGTTTCGAACTGGATTCGCGATGATTCGCTGCGTCGGCGGATCGCTGTCGCCGATGACCTCGATGCCGACGAAGCCGCCGCCGCCATCGCGGCTTGCGACGTGATGGTGCAGCCGTACCAGGATGGCGTTACGACGCGTCGCACGTCGATGATGGCAAGTTTGGCGCTGGGCAAAGCCGTCGTGACGAATGCCGGTGTATTAACGGAGCCTTTCTGGCAGAACAGCAACGCTTGTTCGGTCGTAAATGGAATCGAAGCGATGCCCGCAGAGGCCGTCCAATTGCTACAGAGTGCAACACGGCGCGAAGAATTGTCTGCCGCCGCACGGCAATTTTATGAGGAACGGTTTTCACTCGGCCGTGTCATCGGCATAATGCGAAGCGTGTGCCGGCACTGACTCGCGCCGGTGTGGCACGTTCCAAGGGAAGGACTCAAATGGAAAAGCGAATTGCATTGGTAACAGGGATCAGCGGCCAGGACGGCTCGTATCTGGCCGAACTGCTGCTGGAAAAAGGGTATGCGGTGCATGGCATCGTCCGCCGGGTGGCGTTGGAAGATCCGGAGCATCGGCTGTGGCGCATCCGGCACATTGAGAATCAGGTGACGCTTCATTCGGCGTCGATGGAGAGCTATCCGAGCCTATTCAAGGTGGTTCAACAGGTGCGCCCGCACGAGGTGTATCACCTGGCGGCGCAGAGTTTCGTGAGCTACTCGTTCGAAGACGAGTTCTCGACGATGAACACCAACATTAACGGTACCCATTACATGCTTTCAGCGGTGAAGGAGACTTCACCATCGGCGCGGTTCTATTTTGCCGGGTCGAGCGAGATGATGGGCAAGGTGCGTCAGGTTCCGCAGACCGAAGACACGCCGTTCCACCCACGCAGCGCCTACGGCATCAGCAAGTGCGCCGGATTTGAACTGACGCGAAACTACCGCGAAGCTTACGGATTGCACGCGACCAGCGGCATCCTCTACAACCACGAATCGCCGCGGCGCGGATATGAATTCGTCACGCGCAAGATCTCGCACCAGGTGGCCCGCATCAAGCTGGGACTGATGAACGAGTTGCGTCTCGGCAATTTAGACGCCAAGCGAGATTGGGGCCACGCCCGCGACTACGTGCACGCCATGTGGCTGATGCTGCAGCAGGATACGCCCGATGATTTTGTGGTTTCCACGAATCAGACCTGGTCTGTCAAAGAATTTTGCGAGTTGGCGTTTTCGCACGTCGGGCTGAATTGGCAGGATTACGTGGTGACCGACCCGAAGTTTTTCCGCCCGGCGGAAGTTGATCTGCTCCTGGGCGACCCGGCCAAGGCCAAACGCGTTCTGGGTTGGACGCCGACAACGACTTTTGAGCACTTGGTCAGAGAGATGGTTGACGGGGACATGGCATGTGCCAAACTGGAACTCGCGGCGAGCAAGGCGGCAGCAAATGCCTGATGTTAGCGAAGCCAACGTTGAGCAAGTCCCGATGCGGCCGATGCGGGTCTTGTACTTTGTCGAAGGGTATACCGACATTCGGTTTGTTGTGGGGCTGAGTGAAATCTGCGATTTGAAAATGGTCGTTCCTGCCAAGCAGTATCAGTCAAGCGGATTGAAGCAGCGTGTCGCTGACGCAAAGTTGAAGTTTCCTGTAGATGAGATTCCGGGCGGCAGGCTGGGGTTTCAAGCTCGATCGTTGAGGTATCTGTGGAACGAAGCACCTAATCACGACGTGATACTTGCTCAGGAAGTACTCCGTGGAGCCGCAAATGCCAATCTTGTTGGAGTGATACGGCGTGTGCCGGTCATAACTTATATGGGTATCGCACCGGTAGAGTATTTCCGGTGCCGACGTGAACGACGGCAGATCGGACTGTTCAAAGCTTGGGCCGGCGAAGCGGTGATCCGCTTATTAATGACATTCAATGGTATGCTTGCGAAGCAATGTCTTGCCATGGGGCCGTATCTTCGCAATATCGCTGCCAAATATTGCGCCAATTCCGACGTAGGGTTATATTATGGTGTCGATACCCGCCTTTTCCGCCCGGCAGACGCCGCCGAACGCGTTGCGCTTCGAAGCAAATGTAATTTGCCCCAAGGAAAATTCCTTATCATCCTCTCAAGCCGAATTAGTCATGAGAAAGACCCGGAAACTGTTTTGCGCGCGACAGACATGGCTCGGCAGCGCGGGCTTGATGCTGTTCTAATAAACCTAGGCGATGGGTATCAGGATTTTCTGGATCTTGCGGATCGATTGCAATTGAAAAGCGCGAAGGAATGGGTTCTCGGTCTGCCGGCAGCCCATCCGATGATTGGCCTAGCCGACTACTTTCGCGCAGCGGATGCCATGGCGTTGGCATCTCTAGCCGAAGGAGCCGCATATTCGACGCTGGAGTCTTTGGCGTGTGGAACCCCGCTCGTAGCGACAGCCGTGGGCGGGATGGCCGTTCAGCTCAAGGGGTACGCAAGGCTGACGCCGCGAAAAGATCCATCTGCGATGGCGGAAGAATTCCTTTGGATTGCAGCCAATTCTGGGGAAGCAAAGGCGCAGGCCCTACGCGGGCGTGACCATGTGATCGAGCACTGGGACCGATCGCTGGCATTCTCGAAACTCAAAGAGTCGCTCGAAAGCGTCAACGCGTAGGCAAGGTGGAATGAGTTCACAAGTAACCAGCCGGCTAAGTATCGCGGTACTCCCCGATTTTCCAGAAGAACGATGGCCGAGCATGGATCTTTGTGCTGAAATGCTCCACCGGGAGTTACTTTCGAATGCCGATGTAGAATTACATCGATTTGTGCCGCGATATACCCGGTTCGTTTCGCATGTGCTGCCATTTGGTTTTGCTGACAAGTTCGATCGGTTGAGAAACCGATTGCGCTGTTATCCGAAACAAGTGCGAGTTTTGCGAAATGAATTCGACGCCTATCACGTCGTTGACCACAGCTATTCCCAACTGTTGCTTGAATTGCCGCCGGGTCGCGCGGGGGTTTATTGTCATGATCTCGACACGTTTCGTTGCGTGCTCGATCCGCAGCGCGATGCTCGGCCGCGATGGTTTCGAGCCATGACCGGGCGGATTCTCAAAGCCTTTCAGTCGGCCGCCGTCGTCTTTCATTCCACTGATTCGGTTAAAGAGGAATTACTGCGATATGGATTGATCGACCCTTCGCGGCTCGTCAAAGCGCCCTACGGCTACGCTCGGGAATTCTGCCCCCAGGATCCGCCCGGCCTGCCGCCGGCGGGGGTGCCGGATCGGTTCATTATGCACGTAGGCTCGTGCATTCCGCGGAAGCGCATCGATGTATTGCTTGCGACGTTCGAGCGATTGCACGCACGCGATTCCGATCTGCACCTGGTACAAGTCGGCGGAGAGTGGACGCCCGACCAGCGCGCCACGCTGCTGCGTGTTCCGGCCGACCGAGTGCTGCAAACTCGCGGGATCGATCGAGTTCAGCTCGCTTCCATCTATCGACGTGCGGCAATGGTGCTGCAACCAAGCGAAGCAGAAGGCTTCGGCTTGCCCGTCATCGAAGCGCTGGCCTGCGGCGCGCCGGTGGTGGCAAGCGATATCGCGTCGCTGCGCGAAGTGGGCGGAGATGCGGCATTGTTCTGCGCCGTGGGCGATGTTGAAAGCTGGGCATCGTGTGTTTCCGACGTTCTTTCGGGCGTTCGCCTGCCGCCGGCCAAGTCGCTGCGGCTGGCGCAGGCGGCTAAGTTTTCCTGGGCGGCGCACGCTCAAACGATTGTTTCGGCTTATCGCCGGGTTTGCGGAGCGAGATAACGATGTGTCGCATCGCAGGCATTCTCGGACGGCATCGAAAGGGTATTTGTGGACGAAGTGAATATACTTCTCAGGCACTGGCACCGGAGGATAAGAATTGTGCCGAAGCTCCCGGTGAATGAGGCCAAGGGTGAATGTCACTTTTATCAATCCCGCCGCTGGTCTGGGCGGGGCCGAGCGCTGCCTGCTCGACATGATTCGCGCAACGCGGCGCGCCGATCCGCAGTTCTCCGCGTCAGCAATTCTGCTTGATACGGGTCCGCTGCTCGATGAACTTAACAGGCTTGATGTCCCCACCGAAGTAGCGCAATTGCCCCGATCGCTTTCCGCCGCCGGTGACAGCGGCGCGCGCTCGTCCGCCGAACTCGTGGCGTTGGCGGCGAAACTGATAGGCGGTGCCGCAGGGCTCGTGGACGTGCTCGCCCGAATTCGTCGAATCATTGATCGTAATAGGCCCGTGATTGTGCATTCGAACGGGTTCAAAACACACCTGCTCACCCGACTTATCGTTCCCCGAGGGAGTGCGGCCGTCTGTCACATGCATGATTTCGTCGGCAGCCGAACGATCGTTTCATCGCTGCTATCGGAGGGCGTATCGCCCGAGGCGTATTTCATCGCCAACTCGCGCGCCGTGGCCGATGATGTGCGGCGGGTGGTCGCGAATCCATCGCGTGTGAGCGTGGTCTACAACGCCATCGACGTCGACGCGTTCATTCCCGCTAACATTGATGCCGGCTGGCTCGATCGCGCCGCCGGCATCCACCCACCGCCGGCGCACGCGGTGCGCGTGGGTCTGGTGGCGACGTATGCATTATGGAAAGGCCAGGATGTCTTTATTCGCGCGGTCAGCCGGCTCCCGGCGCGCGTGCGTGAGGCGGCGCGGTTTTATATTGTCGGCGGGCCGATCTATCAGACGGCCGGGTCGCAGTGGTCGGTCGGCGCGCTGCGCAATATGGCCAGACAGTGCGGCGTCGAGCGCGATATTGGGTTTGTGCCTTTTCAGTCCGACGCGGTGAGCGTAATGCAGTCGCTCGATGTCGTCGTTCACGCCAGCACGCAGCCCGAACCGTTCGGCCGCACGATTGTCGAAGCGATGGCGTGCGGTAAGGCCGTCATCGTCGCGCAAGCCGGCGGCGCGGCAGAGCTTTTTACGACGGGTTTGCACGCGCTGGGAATAAAGCCTGGGGATGTGGAAGCGCTCGCATTGGCGATGACGAGCCTGATCGACCATCCGAAATTGCGGCACGCCTTGGGTGCCGCGGCGCGTCCCCACGCGGTCACGGAATATGGATTGCCGCGCCTGGGGGAGCAGATTTATTCCATTTATAGCACCCTTGCAGCCGCCAAACGTGGATAAACAGGCGATAAACTTCTGTCGAAGATAGAGTTAGCGTTCCACCGCCGGACGACGTGCCGTACTGACAATTTCAGAGATTCTCCTTGACGCCAATCGCGGTTTTGCTAACAATAGATGTTAACAAAGGGAGGTTGAGTGACTACAACCACGTTGAAGAAGTCGTGTGCCGCTCTTTCGGCACTTGTAGCGATGACTGTTTCTGCCAGCACGTTTGCGAGCAGACCGTCTCAGGCGCTTTTGGATTTCGTTGCGAAAGCCGCGGCGCTAAGCTTAACGCAGGATGCTGGCGCGATCGTTCCTGTCCGGAATACCGAAGTCGAGCCGGTGGCGGATCCCGTCGTGCCGATCATCAGTCCGACGATCATCACACCGACGGTGATCAATCCGACGATTACGCCCGGCGGCAACACTAATTTGCTGCCACCGGTTCGGCCACCGTTTCGGCCGACCATTCGCAGCCCGTTCACCCCGTAACTTTCCGGGTGCGCGCCACAACCGCTAAGGCAGGCCCGGCCTGCGCGTCGAACGGTCTTCGGCATTCGCCGGTGTTTCGTCCACGCGCGGGCCGGCTTTGTTTTTCTGGTTGGGCGTTTAACGAGTGCTTGATCTGCTTGTTTTACCCTTTCAAACGGGTAGCTCTGTCAAAGTCGTCCAGCCATGCCGCTTGATACACGCGAAAGTCATCTGGATTACGATAACGGTAACGTGGGCACCGGCGCGCAGACTGGCGAGCAGGCCATGCCGAGCGAGTTTCGCAAGAACCCGCTTCGGTCTATTTGGCGTCGAAGGTGGGTGGCCGTATCCTGCTTAATCATTGGCGTGATGATTGGATACCTGCTGTTTGTCACCAGCCCGCCTGTTTACGAGGGGCGCGCGCGTATTTTGGTTTCACAATCCGGCCCCAAACTTATCCAGCAGGATTTTGCCGGCAGCCTGGCCACCGGCGGGGCGACGTGGCTCCGCACCCAGTGCGACCTTATTCGCTCCCCGGTCGTGCTGCACCAGGTCGCTGAAACCGAGGCGGCCCGGCAGCTTCAGATGTTTCGGGAGAATCCGGAGCTTGCCGCCAACGTGCGCGTTTACCTGCAAGGTGCCACCCTCGCGACCGTAGGTCAGTTGAGCGAAATCATCACCGTTTCGGTGCGCGGACCCGACCCCGATGGCACGGCGGTGCTGGCCAATCTCGTCGTCAAGGCGTACCAGGATTTTAACGACAAGCTCAAGCAAACCAGCGCGTCGGAAGTGCTGCGTCTGCTCCGTGAAAAGAAAGACGAAAACGACCTGGTTCTTCAGGGCAAGTACCGCGATCGGCTGAAGTTTCAGCGCGAAAACGCAACGCTCTCGTTCAACCGCGAAGTGCGCAACCCCGTGCTCGAACGTGTCGGGGCGCTTTCCAGCGCGCTCACGCAGGCCGAACTTGAAAGGGTGCGTACCAAGGCCGAATTAGATTCGGTCAAATCCATGCTCGGCGATCCTGATCGGGTACGCCAGTTGCTGGCCAGCCCGCAATATCGCGGCGACGGCTACGCCATGCGCCGCGAGCTGCGCGAGATGCAGAATTCCCTCGAGGCGCTCAGCGGCACCTACCTGCCCGGCAACGACCGCATCGCCGCCCAGTTGCAGAAGATGCAGCGGACCAAGGCCGAAATAGAAAATGAAGAGAAGTCGGCGGCGCAGGCGGTTGTTGCCGATATCGAGCGGCGCTACGCGGCCTACATGCAGCAAGTGGAGCAATACGGGCGGTGGCTGAATGAAGAACAGTCGCAAGTGCTCAACGTCAACAGCAAGCAGGCGGATTTTGATCAGATCGCGGCGGAAATTTCCCGCATGGAAAAATACAGCGATCAACTCGCCGACCAGATGAAATCGATCAGCCTGGCCGAAAGTGCCGGTGCTATGAATGTCAATACCGTGGAACAGGCGGAGTCCAACTCGTTTCCGGTGGAACCCAACCGCACCAAGTTGCTGTTCGTGGGCGCGATCGCCGGTCTTCTGGTCGGGGCGGTTCTGGGCCTGCTGCTGGAATTTTTCGACCAGCGGATGCGGTCGGCAGAAGAAATCAAATCAGTCGTCGGCCTGCCGATCATGGGCGTCGTGCCGCACATTATTCAATCGCGCACCCAGTCCGGCCGCGGCTTGATGGTTCACGTCGAGCCGATGAGCGATGTCGCCGAGGCGTATCGTACCATTCGCACCGCCATTTATTTCGGTGTTCCGGGCGGATCGATCAAGACACTGCTCATTACCTCGCCGGCACCCGGCGACGGCAAGACGACGCTCGCCGCCAACCTCGCCACCGCCATGGCGCAAGCGGGGAACCGCGTCATTCTGCTCGACTGCGACTTCCGCAAGCCGTCGCTGCATCGCGTGTTTGAGGTCGATAAGCATGTGGGATTATCGAATGTCCTCGCCGGCGAAGTGACGATCGATCAGGCGACGCAGCCAACCCGCGTTTCTGGTCTTTCAATCGTGCCGTGCGGACCGATTCCCGCCAACCCTTCGGAAATTCTCAACAGCCAGGCGTTCCTCGATCTGCTTGAATCGCTGGGCAAAGCGTACGACCTCGTGCTGATCGATTCGCCGCCGGTGCTGCCCGTCACCGATGCCCGAGTGCTGGCGGCATCGTGCGATGGTGTGTTGCTGGCGCTTCGCGCCGAGAAAACCACTCGTTCGGCGGCGGTGAGCGCGCGCGATCAGCTCGCCAGCGTCGGGGGTCGTGTGCTGGGGTTGGTGGTGAACGACGTCTCGCGGCGGCGTGGCGTGTATTCTTCTTATTACGCCGACGAAGGTCGCTATGCCTATTACCACTACGGCCCGCGGCGCGCGGCACGCGCACCCGGCGCAGCGCCCGCGAACGGCGACGGCGTGCCCGCGACGCCTCCCGAGTCGCCGTCGGCCGGCTGACGTTTGTTGCGATGGCGAGCGACCCCGTCACACCCTTCCATCCCAATCGGCCGGAGCAAAATCGCCCGGGCACCGGCGAACTTCCACCGGTCGGCGCGATCGATATACATTGCCACATCCTGCCGGGCATTGACGACGGCCCTGAAACCATTGAACAGGCGGCGGCGCTCTGCCGGGTAATGTGGCGGGAGGGCGTCACCCTCGCCGTGGCCACCCCACACCAACTCGGGCGATACGAACTGTTCAACGATGCATCGCGTGTGCGGTCGCTGGTGACGCAGCTTCAGGAAAAGCTGAAGCAGATGCGAATCGGCCTGGAGATTCGCGCCGGCGGCGAGGTGCGGCTGGACGAGCGCATCGGGCGGCTGCTCGACGAAGATCGCATCCTCACGCTGGCCGACCGCAAGAAACACGTGCTGATCGAACTGCCGCCGGGGTTGTCGCTCGAGCCTGATGCGGTGTTGCCGCGCGTGAAAGCGTCGACGGCAGACGCGAAAGTTGTGCTGGCGCACGCCGAACGCTACGACTTCATTCGCAAGGATGCCGGCGCAGCACAGCGCTGGGTGGATGCCGGCGCGATCATTCAGGTGAACACCGGCAGCCTCGTCGGCGCGTATGGTCCGGCGGAACAAGCGTGCGCTTGGCATTTGCTTTCACGCGGGTTGGTGAAAATCGTTGCCAGCGACGCCCACAACACCACCACCCGCCTGCCGCGGTGGGCCGAAGCGCTACGACTGATCACCAGCCGGCTCGGCGCGGCGGTCGCACGCGCGGTCTGTGTTGAAAACCCGCGGCGGATTATCGACGGGGAATCGGTGGAGTAGGCTTTCTCGCTTCATCGGTCAAACAACCATGCCAACTACCGAACCCGATCAATTTCCGCTGACCGTTATCGATCGGCTCACGCTGGCTCTGCTCGCGGCGGTGATGCTCTTTGCCCCGCTGGCACTGGGCGCCGTGCAGCCGTGGAGTGAACAGATTTTTCTCATTATTGCCGCAGCCATTGCGGTGCTGACGGCGGTTCGGTTCCTTCTCCAGCCCGGGGCGATTCCGCTGCGCTGGTGGACCGTGGCGCCGCTGATCGGATTCCCGCTGCTCGTCGGGCTGCAATTGTTGCCGTGGGCGGGACTGCTGAAATTGATTTCGCCGCAATCCATCGCAATTCGCAATGAAATGCTCGCGCCGTTTGTCGGCTCCGATGCCGCGTTAAGCGGAGCAACCATCTCTTTGTACGCCGAAGAGACTTACCGTCACTTTCGGCTGCTGCTCGGCGTCATCGCAGTTTTCATCGGCGCGACGGCGGTTATCCGCTCGCGCGGCGCAGTGCGATTCCTGCTGAACACGATGATGTGTGCCGGGCTGATGGTGGCGCTGATTGGAACGGCGCACGGGCTGCTGGGGATTCAGAAGATCTACGGCGTGATCGCCCGCCCGCCGCTCACCAGCGAAACCACCGCGCCATTTATCAACCGCAATCACTTCGCGCAGTTTCTGAATATGTCGATCGGCGCTTCTATGGCCCTGTTGCTCGGCGTGGTGTCGGCCGCCGTTCAGACGCATTCACCCCGACGCGGGCGCGATTGGATCGAGCTTGCTCAACAGGGCATGCTGCACGCCGGAGTGGTTCCGCTTTTCGCAATCATCATCTGCTCGACGGCCGTGGTGATGAGCGGCTCGCGCGGCGGCGCGCTGGCGCTGGTGGTAGCGAGCTTGTTCACCGCCGTCGCGGCGTCGCGACGAAAGTCGGCCCGGTTGGTGACGGGCGGCTTCGCCGTCATGCTGGTGCTGATGGGCGCTGCGGCGTTCACGTTTTCCGCCCGGCTTCAGGAACGGATCAATGCACTTTCACAGCAGGAAGCCGACGGTGGGCGATTGGAACTGCTTCGCGGTCAGGCGCAGATATGGCGAGCCTTCCCGGCCACGGGCGTTGGCTTGGGAACGTTTGAATATGTGTTCCCGCGATACGATCGCACGAAGCCGATCAACATCGCCTCCCACGCCGAGAATGATTACGCGCAGCTGTTGACGGAAACCGGCGCCGCGGGCTTGGCACTGGCCATATGCTTTCTCGTCGCGATTTGGATTGCGTACGGCACCGCTGTTCGTCGCGGCGGCCGAAGTGGGCTGGTGGCGCTGGGGCTTGGGTTCGGGCTGGCGGCCGTCATGATTCAAAGCGCTTTCGACTTTGGTCAGCGCCTGCCCGCCAATGCAACGATGACCGCCGTCGCGGTCGCGATTCTACTTCGCGTGTCGTGGGCGCGGCCCAACCCCGAAGCGGTTTCACCCCGCTTGCCTGCTCGCGTGGCGGCCGGCGTTTCGGTGATCGCTTTGGCGGGCACGCTGGTCTGGCTGGTTTTTCAGGCCGACGCCCACCGCCACGCGACGGCGGCGGTGAAGGACTCTTCCGCCATAGCCGATCAACTGTCGTCGGCCGCTGGGCAGGGCACTTCCGCTCAATACGGCACAATGATGGATGCGGCGCGCCGCGCCGTGGCCGTTCGACCGGGTAACGTTGCCGCGCACTATGCGTTGGGTTTTGCCGAGTATTGGTCGTGGATGCGCCAGCGCCAGGCGCGGTTCGATCCCGCCGCCGATCAGGCTGCGGTCGAGCAGATTCTGCAGCGATTTGATCGCGCGATGGTTCTGGCGCCGCTGCACGGTCCACCGTACAGCATGGCGGGGCAGATCAGGCTTTCGATGGGGGATGCGGATGTCGGCAACGCGCTCATCCGCCGGGCGGTGGAGCTTTCGCCGCAGGACGGCTGGTCGGCGCTGCTCGCCGGCGAATTATCGGTGCAGCAGGGAAAAGATGATGAGGCGATCGACCTCTTCCGCCGCGCGGCGGCAACCAGCGGCATTGATCAGGGGTATGTGCTGCGCCGGTTAATCAACGTCTACGACCGGCTCGACCTGGCCTACCGATTTGCCGGCGATAACCGTTACCTGAACGAAGAAATTCTCAACGAGCTGCGCCGCCAGAACCGGTTGGCCGAAGGCGGTCTGGCCAACGAGCGCATCCTGGCGGCGGTGCTGCGTGAGGCGGATCAATCATCGGCTTCGCCGGGGGCGCTCGCTCGTGCCGCTGAATTGCTGCGGCAAAAAGGCCGCGAGGATGAATCGATCAGCTACCTGCGGCGGGGGGTGGCGCTGGATCCGTCGAAGGTCGATTGGCGGTTTGAATTGTCGCGGTCATTGTTCAAACTGGATGACTTGCGCGGTGCCGAAGACGAAATCAGGGCGGTCCTCCGCGACCGCCCCGATTGGCCCCAAGCCCGCGAGCTCGCCGCCGCCATTCGGCTACGCACGACGACGCAGCCGTTTCGGTAATCGCAGGCTACTTTTATTTTCCCCGGCGCTGCTTGTAGTAGTTGATCAGCCCGTTGGTGCTGCTGTCGTGCGCCGCCACGGGTTTGTCGTCGCTCAGTTCCGGCAGGATCGCCTTGGCCAACTGCTTGCCGAGTTCCACGCCCCACTGGTCGTAGCTGTTGATGTTCCAGACCGCGCCCTGAACGTGAATTTTATGTTCGTACATCGCGATCAGCCGGCCGAGCGTGCGCGGGTCGAGTTTATCAAACATGATGCTGTTGGTCGGCCTGTTGCCCGCGAAAATCTTGTGCGGCACCAGGTCTTCCAGGGCTTTTCCACTCATCCCAGCGGCGGTCAGTTCTTTGCGGACGGCGGCTTCGTCCTTGCCCATCGCCAGCGCCTCAGTTTGCGCAAAGAAATTGCTCAGCAGAATCTTGTGGTGCTCGCCGACGGGGTTTTGCGTGTTCACCGGCGCGATGAAGTCACATGGCACGAGTTTGGTTCCCTGGTGAATGAGTTGGTAAAAGGCGTGCTGGCCGTTGGTGCCCGGTTCGCCCCACACGATCGGCCCGGTCGAGTAATCACACGGCTTGCCATCGCGGCGGACGCTTTTGCCGTTGCTCTCCATGTCCCCCTGCTGAAAATAGGCGGCGAAGCGGTGCATGTACTGGTCGTAGGGCAGAATCGCCAGCGTCTGGGCGTCGAAGAAATTGTTGTGCCAGATGCCGATCATCGCCAGGATCGCCGGAAGATTCTTTTCCAGCGGCGTCGTGCGGAAATGCTCGTCCATCTCATGCCCGCCGGCGAGAAGGGCTTCGAAGTTGTCGTAGCCGATGGAACAGGCGATTGGCAGACCAATAGCTGACCAAAGGCTATACCTGCCGCCGACCCAATCCCAGAAGCCAAACATGTTGGCTTTGTCGATGCCGAACTTCGTCACTTCCTTTTCGTTGGTCGAAAGCGCAACGAAATGTTTGGCGACGTGTTTCTGATCTTTGGCGGTCTTGAGGAACCAATCCTTCGCCGTCGTGGCGTTGGTGATGGTTTCCTGCGTCGTGAACGTTTTGCTGGCCACAATGAACAGCGACGACTCCGGGTTTAGTTTCCGCAGCGTTTCCGCCATGTGCGTGCCGTCGATGTTGCTGACGAAATGGAGATTCAAGTCGCGCTTGCTGTACGGCTTGAGCGCTTCGCAGACCATGACCGGGCCGAGGTCGCTTCCGCCGATGCCGATGTTGACCACATCGGTGATCGCCTTGCCGGTGTAGCCAGTCCACTTCCCTGATCGCAATTCGTCGGTGAAAGCCTTGATGTGCTTTAACACGGCGTTCACTTCCGGCATCACGTCTTTGCCATCGACCATGATCGGGCGGTTGGATCGGTTGCGCAGGGCGATGTGAAGTACCGCACGGTCTTCGGTGATATTGATTTTGTCGCCGGCAAACATGCGATCGCGCAGCTTCTCCACGCCGGCGTCGCGGGCGACGGTGAACAGCAGTTTCAGGGTCTCATCGGTGACGCGGTTCTTGCTGTAGTCGAGCAGAATGTCTTCAAAACTCACGCTGAAGCTTTTGAAGCGGTGGGCGTCCTGCTTGAACAGGTCGCGCAGGTGCGTGCTTGACATCTTTTTGGCGTGGTCGGATAGCGATTTCCAAGCGGGCGAATCGGTCAGTGCGGACATTTGTATCTCCATTCATGATTTAGCCAAAGAGGCACAGAGGACACCGAGAAGAAGGAAAGGATGACGAGTGAAATATGAGGGGCGATGGACTGGAAATTAGACATCTGCAAGTTATGAAGTCTATCGGTCAGCTTTCCGCCTTCATCCCTTCTCCTACTTAGTGTCCTCTGTGCCTCTGTGGCTATTTTCGAATTCTTAACAGCACCTTACCCATCGGCCCCGCAGCCAGGCGCTCGAACGCGGCGGGGAGTTGTTCAAAATCAAAGACGCTGTCGACCAGTGGTTTGTAATTCTTCGTCGCCATTCGTGCCACAATTTGCGGCCAGATCGCGGCGCTTTCCGCCGGCTTGTAGCTGTACACGCCGACGCCGCGAATTTGCAGCCGCCGGAAGAACAGCGAAGCGGTGTTGAACTGTGGCACCGGCCCGGCCAGCCGGCCGACACAACTCACGCGGCCGTTCTCGCCCAATGTTTCGATCATCTGGCTGAACAGCTCGCCGCCGATGTTATCGATGGCGAGATCGACTCGGCGAGCACCGAGTTCGGCCTTCAGTTTCTTTCGCCATTCGGCATCACCGGGATCGAGCATGAGGCTCGCGCCCTGCTTCATCAGTACCGCCGATTTTTCTTTCGAGCGAGAGAGGCCGACGACCGTGTAACCCATCGCGCTGGCCAGGTGAGTCATCGCCACGCCCACGCCACCCGATGCGCCGCTTACCAGCACCACGCCGGTCGCCGGCAAATCGGTCCATTGATCAATCGCCTGCCACGCGGTGAGGTAAACGAGTGTTGCGCCGGCGGCTTGCTCGTCGGTCCAGCCCTGCGGCACGGGCACGAGCGATGCGACAGGGACCGCCACTTTTTCTGCGAGTGTTCCTCGGCGGTTCACACCGATTTCGCTGCGGACGATGATCCTGCGGTCGCCCACCTTTACGCCCGCAACGCCCGGCCCGACGGCGAGCACTGTTCCGATGCCGTCGCGGCCGAGGATGTGGGGCAATTCGGGTTTGGCGGGGTATTGGCCTTCGGCGAGGTAGCGATCGGCAGGATTGAGTGCGGCGAGTGAAATCGACAGCACCGCCTCGCCCGCCGCCGGTTGCGGATCGGGGAAGTCTGCAATCCGCAGCGTGCCCACGCCGCCGCCGATGCTGTCGAGCAGCCATGCTTTCATCCCAGCCCGAGCCTCCGATATAGTAAGATAACGCATCAGCATGCCGGATACACGCCCCCAACCCGCGACCGTCGAATCTCTCACGCTCAGCCCCACCGATTTAGCGCCCGGCGACGCGCGTTCGGCCGACTTTGATTGGAACGGGCTGACGCTGCACCTGATCAGCCGCGCGGATGATCCGTTGTTTGAACCGGCGTATCAGAAATTGTGGGACGAGTTCGGCTCGCACGATTCGATGGAGCAGCGTGGCGTGATCATCAGCCGGCTGCAGTGGAATCCGTCGCAGCCGCTGGATCGATGGTGTTTTTTGTATCGCCTGATCGCCGTTTGCAAAGATGGCAAGCCGATCGCGGTGCGCGATTGCACCGCCATGCTGCATCGCCAGCGGCCCGAAGAAGTGTTTGTGCATCTTTCGCACGCCCTGGTTGATTTTAATTTTCGCGGCGGGGGGTTGGCGGCTTGGCTGCGGGCGTTTCCCGTTCAGATCGCCCGGCGGTGCCACCACACCGCCGGCTACGGCGGTCGAACGAATGTGACGTTGATGGCGGAAATGGAACATCCTTCCCCCGGCGATGCGATGAGCATGAAGCGGCTTACTTCCTACGGCCGCGCGAACTTTCAGAAAATCGATCCCAAAGCAGTCGATTACCGCCAACCCGATTTTCGCCCGCCGACCGAGATCGATCACAGCGGCGGGCCGTCGCCGCTGCCGTATATGCTTATTGTCAGAAGAGTTGGCCGGGAGTTTGATTCATCGCTGCGCGGCGCCGAGGTGCGGCACATGGTTCACGCGCTATACAGCATGTACGGCGTACACTTCCGCCCGCAGGACATGGCGGCGGCGTGGCAAACACTCAACCAATATCCGCCCGACGATGCCGTCGTGCGACTGCTGCATCCGACGGAATGATCACCGCGTTCTACCATCCCGGCTACGCCGCCGACATCGGGCCGCATGTGATGCCGATGCGCAAGTTCGCCATGGTGGCCGAAGCGTTGAAATCGCGCGATTGGGTGAAGCTGGTCGAACCATCTCCGGTGGCTGAAGCCGACCTGTTGCGCGTTCACACGCCCGATTATGTAAACGCCATCAAAACCGGCGAGCCGCGCGATCTGGCCGAGAGCCAGAAGTTCCCCTGGTCGCCGGCGTTGTGGCCGTCGGTCTTGCTTACCAGCGGCGGGTGCCTGGCGGCGGGACGGTTGGCGCTCCAAGAAGGCGCCGCCGCGGCGCTGGTGAGCGGGTTTCACCACAGCCATGCCACCCGCGGGGAGGGGTTCTGCACGTTCAACGGTCTGATCGTGGCGGCAGAAGCCCTTCGGATCGAAGGAAAAATCAAACGCGTGGCCATCCTCGATATGGATTTGCACTACGGCAACGGCACCGCGCGGCTCGCCGCATCACGCGATTGGGTAACCGCCGTCAGCATTTACGGCAACGATTATTGCGACAACAAGGCGTATCGCGATGTCACGGTGAAGCATCATCAGGACGGATCGAATCACTTTTCCTTCGCGTTGCCCAACGCCTGCGACCGCGCCACGATGCTCCGCGTGATGAATGACGGCTTGGCGGCGATCCTCAGGAACGGCAAGCCTGACCTGCTGCTCTACCAGGCCGGTGCCGACCCATTCCGCGAAGACCCGTATTCGCCGCTCAATCTCGACCACGACGACCTGCTGGCGCGCGATCGAGTCGTGTTCGAGTTTACCCGGCGAAATGCCATTCCCGTCGCATGGGTTCTCGCCGGGGGGTATACGCCCGATACCGCGCAGGTGGTGAAGGTGCATGTGAATACGTTTGAAGCGTGGGGGGCATAATGTAGTTGAGTTTTAACGAAATTTGCGAGTTTGCCCTCCCCGCCAGCTACAACCCCAGTTCACATAACAGCCCCAGTGGAATCATTAACGCAATCGTCGCGGTCGTCGCGTCGCCGGGACGGATGGCAGGGCAATCGCATGTGCCCCGACTTACGAGCCGCGAGCGGCAGCGACCGGATGTATTTCTGCGGGAATCGGTCGTAGTGCTGCTGGAATCGGGTCGCTGACGCTCGCCGCTCGTTACATGCGTTTGCCCTGGAGGGATGGCGGCGAGTCTGACTTTTGCGATGCGATCGTTGATCGGCGTGGTATACTGCCTGGATATGGTACTTCGAGTGAAACATCAGGTCGTTGTGGGCCCGGGGGGTCACGTCCAGATAACGGACCCGAGTCTGCAGGCCGGCTCCGAAGTCGAAGTGACTGTTCGCGTGCCTGAGAGGAAGAGCACTCCTGCTGAAAAAATCGCGGCGCTTCATTTCTTGCAGGAGAGCATGAAGTTGACGAAGGAGCACGCCGCCCGCTGGATTGCCGACATTTCCGCGGAACGGAAGGCTTCAAATCGTCCCCGCACATGATCCATCTCGACACGAATTATGTCGTCGCGGCAGTCGCCCCGGATACCGAAGCGGCGCAACAACTGGCCGCGTGGATGCGGAGCGGGGAACTTTTCGAAATCAGCGTGTTGGTCTGGAGTGAATTTCTTTGTGGCCCTTTAACGCCAGCCGAACGAGCTGCTGCGACAGTCCTGTTTCCACAGGTAGTTCCCTTTTCCCAGGACGCCGCATCGTTGGCAGCCGAATTGTTCAATGTCGCAGGCAGAAGACGCGGAAGCATGATTGATTGCATGATCGCTGCAACGGCCATTGATGCCGGCGCCGCACTGGCAACATTTAATACGAACGACTTTCAAAGATTTGTCGGGTCAGGTTTAACGCTACTTTGAAGACTCTTCTCTTGTCCGCGCCGCCGTCCCCCGTGCCAGCCATAACCCCAATTCGTACAGTAGCCCCAAAGGAATCATCAGCGCCACCGTCGCCGTCACCACATCGCCGGGAGTGATGGCCGCGGCGGCGACGGCTAACACGAAATAGACGTAACGCCTAGCCGCCTTAAGCTGGTCGAGGTCGAAAATGCCGATTTTCGCGAGCGCCATGACGATCAACGGCAGTTGAAAACTCAGGCCGAACGCAGCCAGCATGCCGACCACCAGGCTGATGTAATCTCCCAACTGAAAATCGGGTGCCAGCAGGTTTTCGGTGCCGAAGCGGATCGAGCGAGTCTGCCCTTTGTGAAAGATTTTAATTTTGCTCGTCGTGTCGTCGATCCACCATTCTCCTTCGGCGGGGTCGGCGGGATCGCCCTGAAGCACCGTTACCCTCGAAACCGTATGGGGCTGCGTTGTGGTGATGCGTGTGCCGGGGACGGGGACGGCATTTGCAAAATCAATCACAAAACTCATCGACCACGGCAGCACGATGAAGTACACAAACACCATGCCGACCAGGAGCAGCGTAAGGCTCATCGGCAGATATTTTGTGATGTATTTTCGTTCGGCGGGGTAAAGCCCCGCGGCGATAAATTGCCAGAATTGATACAAAATCCACGGGCTGGCGATCGCCGCCGCAGTGATGACGTTCACGGCCAGCCACGTCGTCAAGGGTTCACCGATCGTGTCATACCGAAGCTGCGTGTTAAGCCCCTTGGCCTCAAGCACATGGTAAAGCGGCCGGCAGAACGCCAGCAGCACCTGGTTGCCGACGATGAAGCATCCGACCAACGCCACCGCTAACCCAAGCAGCGCCTTGATCATCCGCGATCGTAATTCTTCCAGGTGATCGCCGATGGTCATGCGAAAATGATCAGGATCAAAGTCTTTGCGCGGCGGATTTGTCTTGGCAGGCTCGGCAGACATCGGCGGGGCATTGTAGAGCGGATTTCCGATTGCGGAACACGTCTTGAAAAGAAAGCGGATTGAATTGCCCCGGCGGGGGCATTTCAATCCGCAATCGCAAATTCACAATTCGAAATCAGGTTACGCCGCCGGAAGCGGGTCGAACTCGAGCGCGATGCGGTAACCCATGGCGCTGGGTTCGCAGCGGAGCACCCGGCCGTAGGCATCCCAGCCGCGGTAAGCGCCTTGCGGAGGGAAGAAGACGCTGATGCGCTCGCCGTCGTCCAGCGGCGCCGAGCTGATGGCGCTGAGGCCGCCCAGTGAAAGATCGCGCATGGCCAGGCTCACGCGGCGATCGCGCAGCGCGGTCAGGCTGTGATCCATCCGCCGGCCTTCGATCCAAGTGTGCATTTCCTTGCGCGGGAAAATCCGCTTTTCCTCGTTTGACTGCGTAACACGTTGGCGAGGCATTTTCAGAAGCGCAACCATTGCGACACTCCGATGTATAAAATCCCAAGGCGGCCGCTGGCGAGCGGGTAACACCTTGTTATCCTCATCGGCATTGCCGCCGGAAAAGATTACCCCCGTGAGGAAAAGTTTACCCCGTGCCTGACAAGACTTTAGAAAAAATCCGAGGCTGCGTTGCGTTGGTCGGCGCAGGGCCGGGCGATCCGGGATTGCTAACGCTGCGCGGGCGGGAATTACTGGAACAAGCCGATGTGGTGATTTTCGATCGTTTGATCAGCCCGAGGCTCAAATCGTTCGCTCCTGCGGCCCAATGGATCTTTGCTGGCAAGCAGGCCGCCGAGCATTCAATGTCGCAGGAACAGATCAACGGCCTGCTGATCGAGCACGCCCAAGCCGGCAAGCGTGTCGTGCGATTGAAAGGCGGCGACCCCTTCGTGTTCGGCCGCGGGGGGGAAGAATGTGAGGCTTTGGCGGCGGCGGGCGTGGCGTTCGAAGTGGTGCCGGGCATCACCGCGGCCATCGCGGCGGCGGCGTATGCGGGCATTCCGGTGACGCATCGCGATTTCAATTCCAGCTTCACACTCATCACCGGCCATGAAAAGGAAGATGAGTATCGCGACGAACGCGCCCAAGCTCGCGGTTCAGCCGCCGGATCATCCGATCTCGATTGGATCGCCCTCGCCAAGCTGCCCTGTGTCGCGTTCTACATGGGCGTGAAATCATTGCCGCGCATCACGCTGAAACTGATCGAACACGGCATGGCCGGCGATACCCCCGCCGCGTGCATTCAATGGGGAACGACTCCTCGGCAGCGAACGATTGTGGGAACCGTCGCCGACATTGCCGACCGCGCCGCATCCGAAGGAATCGGCACGCCGGCGATGACGATCGTCGGCCGCGTGGTCGCGCTCCGAAACACCATCCGCTGGTTCGATACGCGTCCGCTGTTCGGGCGAACCATCGTGGTGACGCGCACGCGGCAGCAGGCGAGCGAACTGTCGGCAAAGCTCGAACAACTCGGGGCGAACGTGATTGAAGCCCCCACGATCGAATTATTTCCGCAGAAGGATATGGGAGCGGTGGATAGCGTGTTTTGTTCCCTCTCCCGGTACGCCGGGGGAGGGTTAGGGAGGGGGACGTGGGATTGCGGATTTTCGATTTCGGATTTCGGATTGCCACGCGACCCCAATCCGAAATCCGACGCACCCCGGCCCTCTCCCGGGGTACCGGGTGAGGGAGGGGCTGATTGGCTTCTTTTCACCAGCCCAAACGCGGTGGAGTTCACGCGAATACGACTGTTCGAGCTCCATCTCGACACCCGCATTTTCGCCGGATTGCAGATCGCGGTGATCGGTGATGCGACGAAGCGCGCCGTTGAAAATCAACTTTGCTGCCGCGTCGATTTGTGCCCGGACGCGTTCATCGCCGAGGCGTTGGCCAATGCGCTTCGCGACGCCGGTGAAGTGCGCGGCAAGCGGTTTCTGCTGCTGCGCGCCGATATTGCACGGCCGGTTTTATTCGATCGCCTGCGCGCCGACGGCGCGGCTGAAGTAGTAGATCTCCCCATCTACGAAACCCGCCGGCCCGATTCGTTGCCGCCGGAATTGCTTGAATTGCTCGATGCGAAGCAAGTGGATTGGATCACGTTTGCCAGCAGCAGCAGTGCCAGGAACTTGATCGAACTGCTTGGAGAAACGGCCAACGAGCGTTTGACAGGCGTCAAGTTGGCGAGCATCGGGCCGATCACTTCACAAACACTGCGTGAACTCGGGCACGGGCCAACCGTTGAGGCGTCGCCGTACAATCTTGAAGGATTGGTTGCAGCAATTTCGAATACGCTGGTTGCTTGAGTAAAAGTCACAGGTTGGAAACCCGTGCTACGGAGTGGTGCATGACTTCATCATGGCGAAACAAGAGTCCGGGCGATCTGTCGTTTGAACTACCCGAGGTGCGCGCGACAGAAATCGAGCCTGTAATTGCATTGGCGCAAACTGCTTCAGCAGTTTGGATGCATACTCCACTTGAAGCCCGCATCGAGCAACTTCGGGTCGCTCAACAAAAAATTGAACTGATTAAGGATGAACTGGCAATGGGCATTGCCGTCGAAACCGGCAAGCCGCTGCGCGAGTGTCTGGGGGAGTTGGGCGCGGTCGTTGCGAAGTTTGATTTTACGTTTGCGGACGCCAAAAAGTATCTGTCCGATCAGACCCCAGATGATGCGCCGCACCCCGCCGTCGTGCGCCGTCGCGCCCGCGGGCCGGCGGCGGTGATTGGGCCGTTTAACTTTCCGATTCATCTGCCGCACGGGCAGATTCTGCCATACTTGGCGGCGGGGAACCCGGTCATCTTCAAGCCGTCACCCATGGCCGCGAATGTGTGTGCGAAGTATGCGGCCGCCATGCAATCGTGTTTGCCGCCGGGCATGTTTGGGCTGGTGCAAGGCGGGGCCGAAGAGGCGCAGACGCTGTGCCGCGATCGGCGCATCCGCGCCGTCGGCTTTACCGGCAGCGTGCCCGCGGGCAAAGCCATCGCCGCGGCGACGGTGGATGACCTGAGTAAAGACGTCGCCCTCGAACTCGGCGGTAAGTGCGCCGCCATCGTGTGTGAAGATGCCGACCTTCAGCGCGCCGCCGAGATGTCCGCCGAGGCCGCGTGCCTGACGGCGGGGCAGCGTTGCAACGCCACCAGCCGGATCATCGTCGATCGTAAGGTGCTTACATCGTTCCTGGAAAAGTTCCTCGCCGCCATCCATCAGTTCGTACCGGGTGATCCAACTTCGGAGGCGACGCGCCTCGGCCCGCTGGCGACCGACGCGGCGTACAAGCGATACCTGAGATTGATCGAACTGAACGAAGGCAATTGGCTCAAACGCGGGCATGCGCCGGCGAGTGTTGATGGAAAAATCGGATATTATGTTGAACCCGCCGTCGTGCTATTTGATGACTGCGAAGCCGCAAGCGGGGCAACGTTGTCGCGCGAGGAGGCGTTTGCGCCGATCGTGTCGATCATCGCGGTGGACTGCGAGCAGGAATTGCTCCACGTCCACAACAACACTGCGTTCGGTCTGACGGCGTCGGTGTTCACGCGGTCAAAGCAACGGTTCGATCATCTCGCCGAGCATCTGGAAGCGGGCAATCTCTACGCCAACCTGCCCACAACATTTTCGCCCTCGCAACTCCCCTTCGGCGGGTGGAAAAACAGCGGCAACGGCCGGCCCGGCGGGCGCGGGTTCATCCGGTTCGCCACCGAAGAGCAGGCGGTGCAGTGGGGGAAAGATGGGTTTTCGGCGGAGTGAGAGCGACAGCCTGTTCGGTTCGGTGGGGCAGACATTCCTGTTCTGGTGGGGCAGACATTCTTGTCTGTCATCGCGTTCCACGCAATTCTGAAGTTCATACGGCATGGAATGCCGTGGCAGACAGGAATGTCTGCCCCACCATTTCCTCTTCGCCCGTTCGCGGCACTGCTTGGCCTGAGAGCCAAGTAGTGGCACCCACGGTCAATCGTCAATCGTTACGGATGAAATTGCGTACACCCCACCCATTCCGTTAAAAACCCCTTGTGGCAAAATCACCCACCGCCGCCGGTCGACCGCGCTTGCCTTCGGGGATGAAGCTGGTGAATTTGCTGCTCGGTTCATGGACGGCGGTGGTGCTGCTGTTTCTTTATATTCCCATCGTGATCCTTGCGGTGTCGTCGTTTAACGATGCGCAGCCGCGCGATGAGAAGCGCGATGCCGAACGCATCGCCAACTCGCCGGCGTTCACCACGCTCGATGACAAAGTCGTTCGCCGGCAATGGTTTAATAACGAATGGGGCGGCGCGACATTCAAGTGGTATCAGGTGCTCTGGTACGGCGGATTGCGCGAACTCAAAGACGGCGTCGGCACCGGCGAATCGTGGTACCAGCGCTGGCCGCGCAGAACGCTCGACACGCTTGGCGCCGCCGACGCCAAGCAAAAGCTTTCTGCGATCGAGCCTCGCGTGCGCGACAGCGTAGGCCCGATTGTCGGGGCGATGTTCAACTCGCTGTTGATCGCATCTGTGTCCACCTTCTTCGCCACGATCATCGGCACGGTGACGGCGTGGCTGTTGTTTCGATACAACTACCCGGTATCGCGATTTCTCAACACCCTGGTGGCGGTGCCGATGATCGTGCCCGAGATCATCATGGGCATCAGCCTGTTGATTTTGTTTGCGACGATCAACTGGCCCACGGGCTATCTCACGGTGATGGTGTCGCACATCACGTTTTGTTTTCCCTACGTCATGATTACCGTGCAGGCGCGGCTGGCGGGGCTTGATCCGTCTTTGGAAGAAGCGGCGCAGGATCTGGGCGCCACACCGCTGGTGGCTTTTTGGAAGGTGATCGTACCGTTTCTGCTGCCGGCGATTGTCAGCGGGGCGTTGATGGCGTTTACGCTGTCGATGGATGATTTCGTGGTGACATTTTTCACCTACAGTGCCCGCGCCGAGACGTTCCCCATTCGTGTTTATAATGCGGTGAAGTTTCCCAACCCGCTGATTATGTCGGTGTCTACCTTGCTTGTGGTGCTGACGGCGGTCATGGTGATCGCCGCCGAGCTTGTTAAACGACGAAACGCCCATTCCTGATTTTACAACCGGAGGTTCGCATGAGACTGCTTCAGAACGTGACAGAACTGTTTGCCGCCGCCGCTATGGCGGTGGGGCTGGCCGGGTTTTCATCGACCGCGTCGGCGCAGAACAAGGAACTGAACCTGTTCGCCTGGTCGGAATATGTTCCGCAGGGCGTGATCGACGGCTTCACCGCCGAAACGGGGATTAAGGTCAACTACGAGTCGTACGCCAGCAACGAAGAAATGCTCAGCAAGCTGCTGGCGGGCGCTACAAAGTACGATCTGATTCAACCTTCCGAATATGCCATCGAGGCGCTCATCAAGCAGAACGGCCTGGAACAGCTTGATCACAGCAAGCTGTCGAATCTGGGGAACCTTGAGGACGAGTTCACCAAGATGCCGCACGACCCCGGCAACAAATACAGCGTGCCGTGGATGAGCGGCACGGTGGGAATTGTGGTCAACACCGAAAAGGTAAAAGACCCGATCAAAGGGTACGCCGACGTTTTTCAGGACAAATACAAAGGCCGGTTAGTCGTGCTCGACGACGGCCGTGAAATGGCCACCTGGGCAATGGCCACGCAAGGCATTGGTCCGAACGATGTCACCGAAGCCAACCTCGAGAAAGTGAAGCCGATACTTCGCAAGTGGCTCAAACTCGTAAAGGTGTTCGACAGCGACAGCCCCAAAACACCGCTGCTCAACGGCGATACTGATATTGGCATCGTCTGGTCGGGTGAGGCGGCTTTACTCTTTGCCGATAGCCCGAAGTTTCAATATGTTTTGCCGGTGGAAGGAACTCACCGCTTCATCGACAGCCTGGCCATTCCCAAAGGCTCTCCCAACAAAGACGCGGCCCACGCGTTCATCAATTACATTCTGCGTCCCGAGGTGAGCAAACTCATCAGCGACGATTTTCCCTACACCAACCCCAACGCCGCCGCGAGGAAATTGCTGACGGATGATCAACGCAACAACCCCGCCAGCTATCCAACCGGCGATCCGAAGCTGGACATCTTCCACGACATCGGCGACACCGCGGGCAAGATCGACAAAATGATCACCGAGTTGAAGAGCGAGCTGTAAGCAACACTCCCTCTCCCGGTACGCCGGGAGAGGGCTGGGGTGAGGGTCGACGGCGAATGGCGCATTGAACGTTCGGCCCTCCCCCTGCCCCCTCCCGGAGTACGAGGAGGGGGAACCGGAACATGCCCGCAGTCATCGAAATCCCCGACAGTAAGCCCATCGGCCGCCGGCCGCGTGCCGGGGCTTGGCTTTTGCTTGCACCGTTGATCCTCTGGCTGCTGGTGTTCGTCATCGCGCCGGTGGCGATCATGGTCGTCTACAGCTTCTGCCAACCCAAGCAGCCGGCCGGCGTGGAGTATTCGCCGAGCGTTGACGCGTATCGCAGCATTCTCAACTGGCCGCTGTTTAAGGCACTGTTGATCGCCGGCGCCGGCGGAGCAATTGGGGCCGCGAGCATCGTCGGCGTGTTGGTGGCGATCGGGCGTGCCTGGCCATGGCTGGGTGATTGGATTGTGCGCCATTGGCGCCGGGTGGCGACTGTTCTGTTTGTCTGCATCAGTTGGGGTGTCTTTCGTCACCACGTTATTTCCCGCGTGGAGGTCAACGATCCCGCTTCTCTCACCCAGGCCCAGCAGGACGAGCGCGAAAAACTGACGATGTTCAAAATCTTCGTTGTTTCGATTGATTACGCCGTGTGGTCGACGCTCATCTGCGTCGTCATCGGTTACCCGGTGGCGTATTTCATGGGTCGGGCGCCCGAGAGTTGGCGCAATATTCTCATGCTGCTGATTATGGTGCCGTTCTGGACGAGCTTCCTCATCCGCACCTACGCATGGGTGGGCATCCTGAACAATCAAGGCACGCTCAATGATCTGCTGCTGTGGCTGAATGTGATCTCCAAGCCGCTGGATCTTTGGCCGAGCAGCATGGCGATCATGATCGGGCTGGTGTACACGTATTTGCCGTTCATGATCCTGCCGATTTACACCAGTTGCGAGCGGCTGGATCAATCGATGATCGAAGCCTCGTTCGACTTAGGCGCCAACCCGTTTCGCTCGTTCTGGAGCGTGATTCTCCCGCTCACCTGGCCGGGCGTGGTGGCGGGCGTGGTGATTACCTTTGTGCCCGCGATCGGCATGTTCGCTGTGAACGACATTTTGGGCGGGAAAAAGGAACAGCTTATCGGCAACGTGATCGTCAACCAGTTCGTCGGCCAGGGCCGCAATTGGCCGCTGGGAGCAGCGCTGGGGATGGTTTTGATGGGGATGTTTGTGGTGACATACTACTTGTCGACGCGCAAACAAGGGTCGATCGTCGGTTAACGCGAATCGGCAATTCTGTTTGAACCACCAAGACACGAAGGCACGAAGAGCCGCTCGCCTGCCACGATTGATTGCCGACAGGACTCTCCCCATCTCTCTGATTTAATAAATGCAAAGCCTGAATTGACGGGAAGCAAACCTATCAATGCAATGTCGCTGTGCATCAAACTTCAGAGTTTCGGTTTGCTCTTCGTGCCTTCGTGTCTTGGTGGTTGGACTTTCTGGTTTTAGCGAATCATGTTTGATTGGCAATCGGTAATCGCGTTCCGGTATGATGCCCGTCATGGCGTCGATCGCTTCCAGCCCGCTTTCCACCGTCACTTCCGAAATCGCCGTCCGGCTCGATCAGGTCACCAAGCGCTTCGGCAATTTCTGTGCGGTTGATAACGTGACGCTCGACGTGCGCAACGGCGAATTCATGACCTTCCTCGGTCCCAGCGGTTGCGGGAAGACGACCATGCTGCGCATGATCAGCGGCTTCGAAACCCCCACCTCCGGCCGCGTGTTGCTGGATGGGCAGGATGTAACGCACCACCCGCCTTACAAACGCGATGTGAACCAGGTGTTCCAAAGCTACGCGCTGTTTCCGCACTTGAGCGTGTGGGACAACATCGCTTTCGGCCTGCGCATGAAACACGTGCTGGAAGCCGAGATCAAACCGCGCGTCGAACAGGCCGTTGAAATGGTCGCGCTGGGCGGCATGGAACAGCGCAAGCCCGGCCAGCTTTCCGGCGGGCAACGGCAGCGCGTGGCACTGGCCCGCGCCATCGTCAACAAACCAAAGGTGCTATTGCTCGATGAACCGCTCAGCGCGCTCGACGCCAAACTTCGGCACGGCATGCAGATCGAACTTAAGCGGCTGCAGCAGAAGGTGGGCATCACGTTTATCTTCGTCACGCACGATCAGGAAGAAGCGCTGACGATGTCCGACCGGATCGCTGTCGTCAACAAAGGCAGGATCGAGCAACTCGGCAACGTCGACGAAATCTATCACCGGCCCCGGACGACGTTCGTCGCCAACTTCATCGGGCAGGCCAACCTGCTTCCCGCCACGCTCATTAAGCAGGAAGGTTCGGATTCAACGCTGCGCATCGGCGAATGCCTCGATGTATTGGTTGAAACCCGCGACCTGCCGGCGGACTTGAACAACATCACCGTATCCATTCGCCCGGAAAAAGTGCGCATCGAAAAAACTCGTCCCGACGGCCCCAATGTTTTTGAAGCACGCGTTGAAGAAGAGCTATTCAAAGGAGCCACCGATCAGCTTGTGGTTGTGACCGACGACGGCCTGCGCCTCACCGCCGTGGTGGCCAATGAAAGCGCCGCCGAGCACGCGGTGCATGAAGGGGACCGTGTCTATTGCCAGTTGCACGAGGACGACATCGTGGTCGTGCAATCCGACCCCGCCTCGCCCGCCGACTTACCCCGCCGACTGATCCCGCCGACTGATCCTGCTGGGTTGGTCCGGTGATCATCCATCGATTTGGTTCCGAATTCCCAGGAATTGGCTGAAGTTATTCGGACGCTATGTCGAAACACCGAATGGCGACGCTTTCGCGCGGCGGCGGCGAGCGCCCGGTAGGTCCGCCGATCAACACCTTCGAGGGAACGCCTATGAGTGCAGCCAAGTCATCCGAAAATGCCAAGTCAACCACCTCGGCCACAGGTGGGAAATACCTCACGTTTGCAATCGGAGACGCAGACTACGGCGTGGAGATTCGCAAGGTGCGCGAGATCATCGGTTTCATGGATGTCGCTCCGGTCGCCAACACGCCAGCGCATGTGAAGGGAGCGGTCAACCTTCGGGGACAGATCATCAGCGTGATTGATCTGCGCGCCAAACTCGGCTTCGAGCCGACGGCCGCAACCGAAGAGGCATGTATCATCGTCGTCGAAGTAAACCAGCAAGGCGGCAAACGCAACGCCGGCATTCTGGTGGACTGGGTCACCGAAGTACTCACCGTTCCCGCAGCAGGGCAGACCGCGAAAAATCTCCTGGACATCGATCTTCTGCTGGCCAACGAGAATCTGCTCCCGCTCGCAACACAGAGCGTGGAGCGCGCGCTGGCCGCGTAAGCAGCCGTTCGATGTTATCCCGAAGCGTACTCGCGAGGCTCCTACCTGTCGTAGTGCGCTATTTGTGAAATCGGTTTGGCGAATAAACGCCGTTCGACGGACAGGTCGCTCCGAAGTACCGTTCGGCTTGACAGATTAGCTGGCAATGATCTGCGTCCCTCTGCGGCCAACTAAGCTGCTTCGTCCCGCGGTATTGGCGCAGCGAACGTCTGCGGCGACGGTTTTTCTTCCTTCGGTTCCAGCGTTTTAATCACCTTGCCCGGAATGCCCACCACCACTGAATACGGCGGCACGTCTTTGAGGACGACGGCGTTCGCGCCGATGACGCTGTCGTGGCCGATGCGAATTCCGCCGCACACGACTGCGCCGGCGCCGATATCCACGCGGTCTTCGAAGGTCGGCTTGAGCAACGGCGAATCGCCGCGCCGGGCGACGCCAAACGTGGTGTTCTGGCGGATGTGAACGTCGTCGCCGATTTCGCGCGCGCCCAATACCATTCCGCCGAAGTGCCAGATATGCACGCGCCGGCCGACCTTCACGGTGTAAGCCAGGCTGATGCCGCACGTCCATTGCACCCACTTGTGCAAAAATCGATAAAGCAACGTGAACGGCGGGCGGAGCAACTTCGGCAATCCCATCCGCCAGTTGCCGAGTCGATGTTGAAACAACGCCCAGAATCCCTGACTGAATAGATCGCCTTCGTGCGTGCGCAAATCTTCTTTAACAAGTTGCCAGAATGAGATATCAGGTGGATTCTGATTCGTCGTCCCAAGCACCAATTTCGCATGAGGCTTCTCAACAGCGCTTGCGGTTGCGCGGAAAGATTGCGTGGTATTTTCAGGAGTAGGGGTAGTGCCGGAATTCACAACAGCATCTTTCGTTGAAGACCCGAACCAGAAATTACTCCGCACAAAATCGCGCCAAAGCTTGGGTGGATCGGGATTATCTTTCCCAGTCACTTTCCGTTTCAACAAGCAAAACGAATATGCCACGATCCACGCGGCGTTTGCCAATTGCGCGTAAAGCCAGCCGTGGTTTTTGTTGAAGTAATGATAACGCGATTCGAACCAATACATCGGCCGGCGCTTCTTGGCGCGGTCGGCCCCGGTGACGCCCGACGACTGGCCGACAAAATGAATCAGCCGGCTCGTGGGCACATACCAGCAATCGAACCCGGCGCGGTGGGCGCGCAGTGCGAAATCGCTTTCTTCAAAGTACATGAAGTAGTTTTCATCCAGCAGGCCGATCGTCTCAAACACCTCCCGGCGGACCATCATGCCGCAGCCGCTTACCCAGTCGACGCGCGTGGCGCGCCCTGGAATCGGCAGCCCGACCGCGCGGCTGCGCAGAATGCCAGAGACGATTCCCAGTTCGGCCTGGCGCTCGATTTCACCCGCGATCGAGTGGAATCGAAACGCGCTCTTGCGCACCGTTCCGTCGCGATTCTCCGCCCGGCTGCCGGCAATGCCGCACCGCGGGTTGGTGTCCATGAAGCTCACCAGCTCGCGGAGCACGCCGGGGAAAACGGTGGTGTCGGGATTCAGCAAATAGACGTACTCTGGTCCCCTCTCCCGGTACCCCGGGGGAGGGTTAGGGAGGGGGCCGGGGTGGATATGGTTCAACGCGCGTCGAATGGCCTGGTTGTTCCCATACGAAAACCCCCCGTTCTCCGGCAGCGGCATTAATGTACACCAGTGTTGCCATCCATTGCCTTCAATTGCGCGTGCGATCGTCTCAACCGAATCGTCGCCGGAGGCGTTGTCCGTGACAACGACGCGGGTCTGGTCATCCATCTCCGGTGCAAGCGAGCGCAGGCACTCGACGGTTAGCCCGCCGGTGCGATAGTTAACGATGACCACTAAAGTCTTCATATCGCTCATCTCATCCAATTGCCACGCGGGCCGATCGTTTGTTGGCCAGGCCGATCACAATCTCGGCGCGCCGTCGATGATTCACCTGCAATGTTCGCTGCTGACCGGCGCGCCAGGCGTTCTCGCCGAGGCGGTTGAGCAATCGGCGTTCGCGGTGCAGGTCGATGATCGCCTGGGCCAGCAGCAGCACGTTCTGCTGCGGAACCACGATGCCAGCATCGGCGGTTTCGATCAGACGATCGGTCGCGCTGTTTTCGTAGGCCACGGTCGGCAGGCCGACGCCCATCGACAGCGACATCGATCGCTCGTCAAAGCCGTCGCGCGCGATGCTGACCTGAGCATCGTACGCCTCCAGCAAATTCACCCAGGCGGCGGTGTCGGTGGGTGGATCGATTTGCCGAACGTGTTCGCTCATCGCCAGTTCGCCGGCACGATTGAGATAGGTCTGCGCCTTCGCCGCCGGGGCAATCAAATCCACTGTCACCGGCACGCTGAGCCGACGGCAATGGGCCACAGCCCGCACTAAATGATCGGCCGGGTCGGTGGGTTGCTGTGGCGCGAAAGTGACGAGGCGCAGCGGCCGCATTTTATCGGAACGTGTCGCCGTACGGGCGGCGATCTGTTCTTCGCCGGGCAATTCATCGCCATCGAACAGCGGCGCTTCGAGCAGCGTGCAGTGCGTATCCCACGCTTGCGAGAAGCGTTCCTTGATCGAGGGATGGTGCGCAATCACCCGATCAGCCGTCGCGACCGCGTGCCTGCAGAAGTGAATCTTGTGATGAACCAGCCGGCCCTTGGCAAGCCGGCGGACCGGATTGCGATCGCGCTGGTTCTGCGCTCGCATGCGTTCGAACGGATCGACGGCATCAAACATCCACACGATCTTCGCGCCCGTCTCGTGCGCGACAGGCCAAGCCACTTCACCGAGCATCATCGGATGGCCGCCGTAACCAAGTTGTGCAACGTCCGCCGCCGCCAGATGCCCGGTGAGGGCGGCGACAAGTTTTTCTTTGCGGCGCAGGTAGTCGCGCATCGATTGATAGACAGGAAGATGAAGCAGCTCGAAGCCCAGGTCGTCGGGATTGAACTCGCCTGACGTGCACTTGCGGGCCGCCGGGTGGTTGGTCGGAAGCACCGGCGCCGCCACCAGCAATCGAATGCCGACGGCGTCGAGCGCGCGGGCCTGGGCGCGCACGTCGGCGAGCATCGCCGGCGCGGTGCGCAGCATCGTCGCCGACCGGCCGAACGCGAACGGGACATGGTTCACCAGCACGTAGTTCATGCCGCCGCCTCGGCCAGTTTGCTCGACGCCGCCGCACGATTGGCGCGCTTGCGGACGATCGCGGCAACACCGGCGCATGCGATCGCGATCTGCAGCGGTTCGATCAGAACCATCTGCTTCACGCTGGCCACCGTTGCCCCGGCGAAGATCAACGTTGCAATAAACACCAGCGTCAGGAAGCCGATCGGCAGGCGCGCGCGAAACGCAGTCAACAGGCCGACCAATCCAAGCAGCGCCGCCAGCGATCGTGGGATGAGCGCCAGCGGGTTGCGCGACATCGGATGATCGTAGTCGATCCACCAGACCTTGATGAGTCGTGCCGGAAGCTGACCAAGCCATACGCCGCCGTGCACGGTCAGCCACTCGCTGGCCCACTTGCGGAAGAGCGATTCCCGCTGGGCTTCGGGCAGATCGCGCAACGCCGAACGCTGCGCAGGAGAAAGCGGGTCGATCTGCATCATGGGAGCGCGCACTAGGTCGCTCGAGTCGTCGGCTTCAATCAGCAGCTTTGCTGCCGCGTGGCGCTCGGGCGTCAGGCGCAAGCGGTCGCTGCCGGTCGCATTCGGGTTCGCGCCGGCCCACACGCGCTCCCAGAATGTCGTCGTCATCAGCCACTGTTGATGCACCGCGTGGTTGCGCGCGATCCACGGCAAGAGCAGAAGCACACACGCCAGCAGCAGCACCGCCATGTTCCGCACGCGGACATCGGCGGGCCAATTCCGGATGAACGGCGTGATCCCCGCCGCGAGCAATATCACAAGGAGGAATGGTGGTTCGATCAACGCTGCCAGCGCCGCGGCGAGTGAGAAGCCGATCCACGGCAGCAGGCTGTGATTTTGAAGGGATCGCACCCAGAACAGACAGGTCGTCGCCACGCACAATGTCGCCAGCGCCATCGGTTGCGCGAACGTTGCGGCGAAGATCTGCGGCGGCCAGACCGCCACCAGCAAACCCGCAACGACCGCCAGCGTGGCGTGCTGCGTAAGCCGCTGAACCAGCTTCGCGATCACCGCGGCGCAGAGCGCGCCGAAGATCGCGTTGAGCGCCAGCGCCGCGAAATAAGCGTTCGGTGTCTCGGGCCCGAAGACCCGGAAGATCGCCGCCAGCACCACGGGATACGGCGGCGTGGTGATACTGCTCGGCCCGAAGTAGCCGTGTTCACGAAATGTGAACGAGCCGTTGTCGAGCAGGCCCAGCGCAAGCTGGCGGTTTATGCCGGGCGTTGCCGAATCCCAGCGTTTGAGAGTGAAGATCGCTCCGAGGCGCGCCGTCAACGCAAGCAGAATGATCAGCGCCATCCAGCGGCGCCAGCCCGCCGCCGACATCACGACCCCCTGGCGATCGCGGGAAAGCCGCCGGTCGATTCACGTCGCCGGGCGATCGGCAGCGAAGCGATGGGCCGTTCGCTTTCCAGCATCACCCGGCCGATGAGCACGTCGGTGATCGAGCTGAACAATCCCAGCATGACGATGAGCAGTCGCGCGTAGACGAAGCCGAAGAAGACCGTGTACATCGCGATGAGAATCGCAAACAGCACCGCCGCCGAAAACATCACGGGCAGCCGCTGCGATTCAGTGGGCGCCACGCAGAATGCCGACGACGTTCGCAGCGCGATCACGAACGGTATTGAAAGGAACAGCAGGAAATACGGCCAGCCTTTCTGCATGATCATGAGCAGGTAGGCGTTGTCCACGCTATCGAGGTCGAGCGTGTCTTTGCTGATTTTTTTTCCGAAGCCGAACCAGCCCGCTTCCTGAACGACCGGCCAGCTTTGCTGAACGATCTTGGTGCGCATGTACAAACTATCCGTGACGGATTGACCGAGTTTGTCATCGCGTTCGCCGAGCGGCCGGCTGAGCAGGTGATTGGTCACCGCCGCCCCGCCCAGGATTCCGATGAAGACGAATACTGCCACGACGCGCCCCAGATCAGGAATAGCGCGAAGCGCGAAAAAGATCCCCGACGCGACGGCGATGTTGAGAAACGCGCTGAAGCTCAGCGACGCCATCGAAACGAATATTGCCACGCCAATCGCCGCCAGCGGGCGCCAATTGCGCAAGCCAATGGAAGTGGTGGTGGCGAAGATACCGATCAGCCCGGCCAGCAGAATGCCGCAGTTGCCCTGATCCATCGGCTGCCAGAAGGTCGTCTGGGCGCGCGCCAGGCCGAAGCGGTAAAGCGCCATCGAGTTGGCCGGGGTGTACAAACCCAGCGCGTCGAGCTGGCGGCTCCAGAACTGAGGCCAGAGGCGCATTTCGATCGGCGCCATCAACGCGACGATGCACGCGCACGCGGTTGCCGACCAGAACGCCGCGCGCCGGCCGTCGGCGGATTGGAAGGCGATGCGCGCCATGAAGTACGGCGTGAGAAAATCAAAAAATCCGTCGCCGAGACTGTTGCGCAGCAGCTCGCTGCCTTCGGTCACGCCGGCGCTAATTGCATTGAGCAGCCACAGCGCGGTCATGATCGTGTCAAGCAGATTCCAGCGGATCGTCAATCGCTCGCCACCTTTGAGCGCCAAGCCCGCCAGCACGCCGTAGCCCACGGCGAACTGGCTGGTCATGTCCGGCAGAAGCGGCAGCGAGATGGCTTTGGTGGCCGATAGCAACACGAGCACCGGCAGATACACCCACGCGAACGCGAATGAGATCCCGCGCGTCCACGTGAAGTAAGTGGCCGATGAGAAGATGAGCAGGACGACGATGTAACTCATCGATTCGCCTCCCGCCGCGTCCGCACGCGCTCGTTTGCGTGGTCGTCTGCGTTTTCCCCCACGTCTTCTCCGTCGCGCCTTTGCGTGATGCGCGCGATCAGAAACGTCGGCCGGCCTTTCACTTCAACGAAGATTCGCGAAAGGTATTCGCCGATGATCCCCAGCGAAATCATCTGCACGCTGCCCATAAACAGAATGAGACAAGCGGTGCTCGTCCAGCCGCGTAGGGTTTGCTTGTCGTAAAGGAAAGCGTAGGAAACCCACAACCCCATGATGAAACTGGCGAGCAGACTCAGCACGCCTAATCGGGTGACGAGCTTAAGCGGCACGTTGCTGAAGCTCACCAGCCCGTCGACCGCCAATCGAATCAGTTTGCCGGCGGTGTAAGACGGCTTGCCCGCCTGCCGCGCGTCTCGTTCGTATTCCACGCCGATCTGCTTCAGGCCGATCCACGTCCGTAGCCCGCGCACGAACCGCTGCCGCTCGGGCAATTGGTTAAGCATATCAACGGCGGAGCGGTCCAGCAGACAGAAGTCGCCGGAGTCGAGCGGGATGGAGATTTCGCTGATCGCGTTGAGCAAGCGGTAGAACGTCCAATAAGCGGCGCGCTTCAGCGCGCCTTCCTTACGATTTCGGCGGATTGCGTAGACGACCTGAAACCCTTCGCGCCACTTGCCCAGAAACGCCGGCAAAACCTCGGGTGGGTCCTGCAAATCAGCGTCCATGATCGCCACCACTTCCCCGCGCGCCACCAGCAACCCCGCAGAGACCGCCGCCTGATGACCGAAATTGCGCGCCAAGTGAACGACTCGCACGCGCGCGTCCGCCGACGCCAGCCGGTCGAGCAGTTCGGGCGTTTCATCGGTCGACCCGTCGTTGACGAACACCAACTCGTAATCCAACCCCCACTCGGCCAGCGTGGAAGACATCAGCGAAAGCCGGTCAAAGGTCGCTGGCAGCACCGCCGCCTCGTTGAGGCACGGCAGAACAATGCTCAGCAGCCCCGCCCCGGCGCAAGCGTTGGAAGTTTCGTCAGAACGCATCATGCAGCGGCGGGATTATCCGGGCGAAGCGTCAATGAAACAAACCCAAGCGAATTGGCCGCGCGGTCGCCGGTTACGTTGCGTTGTGCCACGTGGCACAATATTGGAAGCACGACCGCGATTGTGCCATGTGGCACAATCGCGCGATTGCGACGTAACTACAGTATTGGCAATATCTTACACCAACTTGATAAAAACAACGACCCTAACTTTATATTAAGATCAACCATTCCCCATTTTACCCCGTCCGCCCCCTCCGCCGTGCGAGGGGTGTAGCGGTGCGTCGAAGGACAATACATTTCTACGCCTTGATCGCGCTTAAAGTTGCGAACACTTCGTTCCTGCCCCGACGCCGCAAGCGACGGCTTTGCCGAACCGCGATTGACAACGCTTGCGCCTTGGCGGGGAGGGAACGAATGGCCTGAGCCGATTCAGCGTGCGAACACCGATTCGAGATCAGCGACGTGCAATCGTTTTGTGCTCCTCGGATACAATGTTGCGCAGAGGATACCCCCATGCCCATCGCCAACATTCCGCGTCGGATGGCCCATCTCAAGCAAGTCGACCCCGAGCACCTCGTGGGCGACAAAATCCAGCCGGGCCACCGGTTGTTCGGCCTCGTGTGGATCAACCCGGCGCGCGTGAGCGGCGCGCCGTGCTTTTTTGGAACGCGCGTGCCGATCAAAAATCTGTTCGATTGCCTCGCCGCCGGGGAAACGATCGAAGATTTCCTCGAAGGGTTCGAGGGTGTGGACCGCGAGCAAGTTGAGGCCGTCGTACAGTTGAGCGCCGAGAACCTGGTTGACGAACTGGAGCGCATTTGAGGATTTTGTTCGATCACAATGTCGACCAGAGATTTCGACGATACTTGCCGCCGCACGAAATACGCACGACCGGGGAGATGCGCTGGCATCAGCTAAGCAATGGAATCCTGCTGCAGTCTGCGTCGGCCGCGGGCTTCGCCGCGATGATTTGCATCGACAAAAATATTGAATACCAGCAGAACCTCACGACAATACCCCTGCCCACGATCATTCTGGACACGCCAACCAGCGCGCTCAAGAGCCTCATTCCGCTCGCCCCCGCGCTGCTCAAGCTTCTGGATTCACCCCTGCGAAACGTGCTTTATGTGATCGACCCAGCCGGCAGCGTGGCCGAAGTGTCGTCCCCGCGGCCGAAGCGATAAGGCGCGGAACGACAAACCGGCACGGCGCAATCGAGGGTGGCGCAATCGACGGCGGCACAAACGATGGCAGCGCGAGGCGATGAGAACAGCAACCCACCCGGGCCGCCGGCATTGAGCAAAACACCTACATCACAGGCGACGCAGCAGCGACGACGTACCACGCGGCGTCTCGCCGGTGTGCTCGGCACCCCGAGCATCAGTTGCTCAAAGCCGTAACGTTGGAGCTAAGTTAAAAATCGTTCCGGACCCGTTCCTGACACCTTATCTGGCTTGACACCTTATCTGCTTGCGAACTATGAATCAGTCGCGAAGCGACGGCAGAAGATAGCCCAGCGGCGTAAGCCCTGGGTTGGATGAAGTGAACACCAGCCCGGAACGGGCGAAAGAAGTGAT